>Ga0326727_10001276_pt1 | contig 94861 bp, 86 predicted proteins | sample MB2enrmetagenome_FD_207643 | JGI IMG/M metagenome (GOLD analysis project Ga0326727, IMG submission 207643) | Lab enriched peat soil microbial communities from McLean, Ithaca, NY, United States - MB29MY | ecosystem: Environmental > Terrestrial > Soil > Wetlands > Peat | place: USA: New York... | reverse complement strand
GCGGTCAGCGGATTGGCTCTGCCTAAGCCGGAAGTGGTCATCGCCACGTCTCCGCAATTGCTGTGCGCGCTTTCAGGATGGTGGCTGGCGTGGTGGAAGCGCGTTCCCTTCGTCTTCGAAGTGCGCGATCTTTGGCCGGAATCGCTCGCGGCCGTCGGCGCAGGCGGCGAAGGAACCATGCTCCATCGCACACTGGGCGCAATCGCCGGATTCCTTTACCGCCGCGCCGACCGCATCGTTGTTGTGTCGCCAGCTTTCAAGGACCACCTGATGCGACACTGGAACGTTCCGGCAGCAAAGATTGCCATCGTCGAGAACGGAGTGGAGACCGATCTTTTCCGGCTCGATCCGGCGGCGACGGAAGTGCGAACTCAACTGAAACTCGATCATCGTTTTCTGATTTGCTACATCGGCACGATGGGCAATGCGCACGGATTGGAGACTTTGATTGCGGCCGCGGAAGAACTGCAGACTGCGCTGCCGAACGCAATGTTCTTGCTGATTGGAGAAGGGGCGGAAAAAGAACGGATCGTGGAACTCGCCGCGCGGCGCGGTCTGGCCAACGTTCAGTTTTTTGGTCAGCAGCCGCGGGAAGGGATTCCGGCGTATATTTCGGCTGCGGATCTCTGTCTGGTTATGCTGAAAAAAACCGAACTGTTCAAGACGGTGATTCCCACCAAACTCCTCGAATACATGGCGTGCGAGCGCCCGGTCGTTGTCGCTGTGGATGGGCAGGCCCGCCGGATTGTCGAAGAGGCCGGCGCCGGCGTTTTTGTCGAGCCTGAGAATAGTCAAGCGCTGGTGGAAGCGATCCTCGATCTAGCGAAGGACCCCGAGCATCGAAGACAAATGGGAGCCAGCGGGCGAGAATACATCGTCAACAAGTTTTCCCGCGAAAAAACGGCGCGGGACTATATTGCTGTGCTTGAAGCGCTAGGCGGCTAGCGGGGGAAGATCCATGCATGGAACCCTAGTGATCAATCGCGACGACTGCCAAGGTGGTGGTCAACGACATAGCTGCGTCTGCAGTACGATATGCCGCAGCCTTGGCCGCACTTCCGGGGATGAACAATATGTCGCCTTTCACCAGGGCCACATCCGGTGCTTTGGCATAAAATATCTTCTTGAGGCTGACGGGTATTTCCTGAATACCGTTCGGTGTTTGCCGCACGATCCTGGTTTTGTTCAAGGCAGAGGTGCGGGTGCCGCCGCCGGCCAGCGCCAGCGCTTTGAGCACAGTGAGGGCGTTGTCTTCTGAAACTAGAAAGCCACTGGGACGCTGCACGTCGCCCACGACATAAACGATGCCGGCGCGCGAAACAATGACCAAGTCTCCCGGGTAGATATCCACGTTGTCTTGGGTGTCCTCGGCCAAGTTGTTCGACGTTAGCTGAACTTCGACCTTCTGACTGGGATCTCCGTGGTGCTCGATGATCACGTTGCGGCCCGCCTTCTCGGTCAATCCTCCCGCTGCCGAGATCAAGTCGAAAAGGCGGCGTTCCCCAATCGCGGGGTAGGGCCCGGGGCGACCGACCTCTCCCAACAATGTGATGGCTTGCGAAGCGGATTCGTCCACGAAAATGGAAACGTGCGGGCCGCGCACAAAGCCCCCATCCTCGAGTCGCTTTTGGATTATCTCCTGCGCTTCATCGGTGGTCAGGTCGGCAACGTGAACATAGTCAACCAGCGGAAGGTAGACGTCCCCGGAACCACTGACGCGCGTCTTGGTCGAGAGATCGGGCACTCCGAAGACGGTGATATCGATCAGATCGCCGATGCCGAGCTTCACACTGGAATTGGCAAGCAGTCGAGGTGATTGGGGCGAACTGGTTCCGTTGGCAGATGCGGCCTGCGGGGCCTCTCCCGTGGCAGGAGTCTGGGCCATGAGGCAGAGGCTGCACCAGCTAATCAGAAATGCGTACAGGCTTCGCAAAACGAAGCGCCGATTCAGCCCGGACATACCAAGACTCCTGGACTTATGCGTGAGCCGAGTTTAACACACGCCACCCAGTAAAATCGGCGCAGAGCGCTCTGATCACAGCTTTCGGACCATCAGCCGTTAACCATGAAATGCGCTGCACCAGTTGCTCAGCGGCGGCTGCGAGTTGTATAGTTCCAACAAATAAATATTTTCGTCACATTGGCGCCACTAAGGGGAAACTCCGTCTGAAAGAAAGGACTGAAACCTCCGCGCAGCAGATATGGTGTGAGATGCCGGATGTTCCAGCCGGAAGGGAACTCTGATTTTGACGCTCCTGTTCTTTGGGTTATTTGCGTTCTCACTGGCTCTTTCGTTTGTGGCTACGCGCGAGGTGCGCGACCTGGCGACCCGCAGAGGCTGGGTTTCCGTGCCGCGAGACGGACGGTGCCTCCACCAGACTCCGCTTCCCCGTTTGGGGGGAGTCGCGATTTTCCTGGCTTTCACGGTCAGTTTGAGTCTGTGGCTTGGGCTATCCCTCGTATTTCCCCGACTGGTCGATGGACTTCCTCCCGCCACTCTTCTTCGTATCTATGTTCCAGCGTGCCTGATTTTCTGTCTCGGCATCTACGACGATCTCCACGGCGCAGGTCCGTATTTGAAGTTTGCCGTGCAGGCGATCGCCGCCGTCATGCTCTTCGCCGGCGGAATGCGCGTTCTGGATCTGCCGCTGATCTTTGGCGCGCACTCGCTCCCCTGGTTCATCGGGTTGCCGCTCACGGTGTTGTGGGTGGTTGCCGTGACCAACGCTTTCAACCTCATCGATGGCCTGGATGGTTTGGCCGCCGGGTCGGCCTTGTTTTCGACGATGGTGTTTTTTGTCGTCTCGCTGGTCACTCATTCCTGGCTGGGCTCCCTGATAAGCGTGACGCTCGCTGGCGCGATCCTCGGATTTCTTCGCTTCAATTTCAACCCGGCCACGATTTTCCTGGGTGACTCGGGCAGCCTGTTCATCGGCTTCATGCTCAGCGCGCTGGCCCTGGCAGGAGCGCAGAAAGCGCCGACGTTCGTAGCCGTCGCCATTCCCGTGGTCTCGTTCGGATTGCCGATTCTTGAAACCTTGCTGTCCGTCCTGCGGCGCATCATCAGCGGGCGCCCGATTTTCACCGCCGATAGCGAACACATTCACCACAAATTGTTGCAGATGGGGTTTTCGCATCGCCAGGTGGTGATCGTTCTCTATGCCGTCTCCGGCATATTTGCCATGCTCAGCCTGTTCCTGCTTTGGCCGACGGGGAGCACTCTGGGACTGGTGCTGGCGGTCATGGGAACCGGCATCTGGCTGGGAGTTCAGCATCTAAACTACCTGGAGTTTGGCGAACTGCGGCGAGTGGCGCAGCGCACCATCGACCAGCGGCAAATCGTGATCAACAATCTTTCGGTGCGCCGCGCCGTCGAGGAACTCAAAGTGGCTCGCCATTTCGATCAATTGCGCAGTGTTCTGATTGCCGCCTTCGATAGCAACGATTTCGATGCGTTCGAATTGCAACTCAAGGCGCTTCCAGGCGATCAAGCGGTGTCCGGCGAAGCCGACCGGCACTTTCACTGGAGCAAGTTTCCTCACATGGCGGCCATTTCCAGCCAGCCCTTATGGAAATTGACGCTCGACCTGGTGACAACTTCAAACCAGCGCCGCGGCTCACTCGTGGTGTATCGCATCTACAGCCACCGGGATCTCCAATTGGATGTCAACCTGCTGACTTCCGAATTTCCCGCTACCCTCGCGGATGCGCTCGATCGAGTGCTGACCACGCCCGAGGTTCTCGTGTCCGCGGTGCAGGGCGACTCCCGCTTCCTGGCCGCCAACCTCTGACGGCTTTTTGAAGTTGCGCTTGCCCTGTTATTCTTGCTCCCTTCCTTTCGGTCCCTGAGTTAGTATGGAGGCAACTATGGATGGGAGCGTTCTCAGAGTGCCGGATCCGATTGCAGGGGCTCCCAACGGAGAGCGGCGCCGCTGCGTTCGTCAGAAACTCCACACTCCGGTTTACGCCAGTTTCAATGGCCCCGAGACCGGAATGGTGGTGGACTTGAGCGAATTGCTTGACCTGCACGAAGAGGGCTTCGCCGTGCAGACCAGTGAACCTCTGGAAGTGAACCGGGCCGTAACCCTTTGCCTCGAGCTGCCGGAAACAAAAAGCTACATTCATGGCAGTGGCCAGGTGATGTGGAGCGATGTCGCGGGCCGAGGAGGAATCCGGTTTTCCGCACTTCCGGAGAGTTCCCGGCAAATACTGAAGGAATGGCTCTTTGCCAACCTGCTGATCGCCTGCTCCAACCACGCTGCTCGAACCGAGCAGCTCGCGCAGCGCGAGGAAGAGAGATTACTCGAGTCAGTGCCGGTCATTCGATCCCCTAATGTCGTCCCCATCTCTGACGGAAGCGGATCCCTCTCTTCCGTGGAAGCAGTCCGACGCGAGGTCCGCGAGATCGGTGACGACGTCGATGCGGTTTTGCAGCTCATCACCGGGCGTGCCTTGAATCTTACGGGAGCTGCTGGCGCTGCCCTGGCGCTGCTCACGGATGACAAGATGATCTGCCGGGCGCGGACCGGTGAACCAGCGCCGCCGCTCGGAGCCCCGGTGGACGTGAACCAAGGGTTGTCTGGAGAATGCGTTCGCAGCGGCCTTCTCGTTTCCTGCGAGGATGCGGAAAACGATCCGCGCATCGATCCGGAAGTCGGTCGCGCCCTGGGCATGGGCTCGCTGATGGCTGCTCCCATCGTGTCCGATTTTAAGGTGGTTGGCCTGCTGGAGGTTTTCTCTTCACATCCTCACGGGTTCACCAAGGCCCACGAGACGATTTTGGACCGGCTCGTAGAAATGGTTCCCAAAATCCATCGCGAAACGATGCCGTCTGAAAAGACCCAGCCGGAAACGCAGATCAGGCCGGAAGCCGTATCGGGCGTCGCGCTGCCTCCCGTTTCGAATTTGGGTTCGATGGAGTTCGATTCGATCCGGGCACTTCGCGAGGCCTTGTGGGAACGCAGTGTTGAAGTCCACGCGCAAGACCTTCAGCAGGTCCCCGAACCAATCGTCCCAGTGAAAGCTGCGGAGCCGGCGCCCGAGCCGGTCGGTGAACCCGCGCCCACGGCTTCGTCTCGCAGGTTTCATGTCGGACTGTTCTGGCTGGCTATCCTTGTGGCGGCGGGGGGCCTTGGCTATTGGTTCGGTCCCAAGATCGAGAAGCGCTGGGCCGACTCGCCGCAAGCGGCGCAGCGGTCGTTGACCGAAACGGCCGCCACGGCTTCAGGGCAAAGGGCAACGGATCGCAGCGCGCAAGCGAAGCCCGTGGCCGAATTGCGAAAGCTCGCGGATCAGGGAGACGCGGAGGCACAATATCAGATGGGGTTACGCTACCACGACGGAGAGGATGTTCCGCATGATGACTCGCAGGCCATGCAGTGGTACCTGCGCGCCGCCGAACAGGGACATGTGACCGCGCAGTCTGCCCTTGGGGCCTACTATTGGGCGGGGCGTGGAGTTCCGGAAGATTTGTCCAAAGCCTACTTCTGGTCCGAGATCGCGCTCGCCGGCGGTGACGAGAACAGCAAGTCTCGACTCGAAGGGCTGGCTTCACAAATGACCCAGGCGCAGGTCTCCGCCGCCCGCCAGCAGGCTGAAGTCTGGATCCGCGCCCACAGTCAAAGAGCGAAGTCCGAGGCGAACTGATCCGTATTTTTTGCCGGACGATCTTCAACCCAGCCAACCGCCAGCAGACGCCAATCGAGACGCCATTCAAAACGACAGACCCAATCCCAGAGCCGTAGAATATAGTTGTGTCGACTTTGCGCGACATCCTGACTGCTGACGAGCGCGTCCGCGAGGGCGACCCCGCTCTTTGGGAAAAGCTGGATCGTGATCGAGTGCGCTGCTATGCCTGCGGCCACTGTTGCCCGATTCCCGAGGGACAACCCGGTGTCTGCAAGGTTCGCTTCAACCGCGGCGGCAAGCTCTACGTTCCCTGGGGGTATGTCGCCGGAGTGCAGTGTGATCCGATCGAGAAGAAACCGTTTTTCCACGCTTACCCGGGAGCCCTCGCCTACAGTTTCGGAATGCTGGGCTGCGATCTGCACTGTGCCTACTGTCAGAACTGGGTTACATCGCAGGCGCTGCGCGACCCAAATGCCCTTTCACCGCCGCTCCAGGCCAACCCGGAACTGCTGGTCAAAGACGCGCTAACGCAAGGCGCGAAAGTTGTGGTCAGCACTTATAACGAGCCGCTCATCACCAGCGAGTGGGCGGTTGCAGTCTTTCGCCAAGCCCGCCAGGCAGGATTGCTGACCGCGTTTGTTTCGAACGGCAACGGGACGCCGCAGGTGCTCGAGTATCTCCATCCCTGGATCGATCTCTATAAGGTGGACCTCAAGAGCTTCGACGATCATCACTATCGCCAGCTCGGCGGACGCCTGCAGCCGATCCTCGACACCATACGCAGTTTGCACAAAATGGGCGTTTGGCTGGAGATTGTTACCTTACTGATTCCCGGCTTCAACGACAACGACGACGAACTGCGCAAGCTGACCGCATTTGTGGCCGGAGTTTCGCCCGACATCCCTTGGCACGTCACTGCCTTCCACGAAGACTACAAGATGACGTCGCCCGCCGATACGCGCCCCGAAGATCTGCTGCGCGCCGCCGCCATCGGCCGCGAAGCTGGACTGCGTTACATCTATGCGGGCAATCTTCCCGGACAAGTGGAGGGCCTCGAAGATACTCGTTGCCATCAGTGTGGCGAGATGCTGATCCGTCGGTGCGGATATTCGATCAGAGAATACAAGCTGACTCCAGAAGGCGATTGCCCGGCCTGCCACATGTCAATCCCCGGCCGCTGGTCGAAGAAATTTGACGGCCAGATTGCGGCCTCGCCCTTCCTGCCCCGCAGGCGCGCTTGACGCTCGTGTGGGGACGGGGCTTGGCCCCGTCCCAGCCGAGCGAAGCTCGGCGGCTGACCGTGGTCACAGCAACTCCGGATTTGCTTTAGCCGCTACGGGCCGGGGATTGGAATTCCCCCACGGACTGTTAGAATCCTCTCGCAACCATAATCGTCATTCATGCGAATCGCAAAAACATCGCTGCTGGCGGCCTTATTCTGCCTCAGCCTCGGCTGTTCTCCCCGCGATTTTCTGACGCGCCGCCTCGCCGCCGACCTGATCTCGGCTTCCGGAGCATTCAAAGCGCCGCAATTGTTCTGGATCAGGACCGGCATCGTTTCCAACAAGGATTTCAGTTCTCCCGACTCCATGGTTTTGCAGCGCCGCGGATGGATCATCGGCACCGAGCAGAAGTGTCCCTCCGAAATCGATCCTCCGCCCTGCTGGGACGTGTTGCTTACACCGCTCGGGGTGGATACAATTCGGCCGCTGATTTCGACTGCGTTGCCCGACAATGGCCCGATCGGGATCCAGGTCGCGCGCCGCGAACTGCTGAGTGTTGACGGAATCAGCAAGGCGGGCAACTTCGCCGACGTCGAATTCACCTGGCGTTGGGTATCGATCAATCAGGTGGGCGCGGCACTTTACGATAGCGGAGTGCGCTACCGCTCGACCGTCGGATTTCGCGGCTATGACGACGGTTGGCGCGTCGTCGACCAAGCTTCGCCGAGTAGTCAGCCTCTGGATGAGGCGCTGCGCAACGCGCAACCCGTCGCACCCTAACCAAGCCCGCGTCTGAAAATTTTGGTTCGCGCTGGTTTTCGGGAAGGGTACGACTTCAGTCGTCCCGTCAGCCGCTCAATAAAGGGCGGTTTCAGCGGCTGAGGGCGACCGCGGCGTCGCAACACGAACTTGTCGGCCATTTGAGAAAAGCAAATGCTTCTCAGGATGGAGATTCCGGCGAACGTTTGCCATCGGTAGCGTGCGCGGTGTATACCTCGTAGTTCTCGAAAATTGTTAGCGAACAATTCTATGCGACGATCAATCCTGTGTATCTCACTCATGTCCTTGATTTCCGCTTCGGTCTTTACTCATTTAATCTTTGCCCAGACCCAAACTGCCAAGCCCAAACTCACGCTCGATGAATTCTTCAACTCGGTGAGCTTCGACGCGGTGAAGATTTCGCCGGATGGCAACTCCGTCGTCATCGCAACGGAAAAGGCCGACTGGGAGCAGCAGATCTTCCGTAAAGAACTCTGGCTCTATCGGACCGCTGCCAGCAGCCTGACGCAGTTGACTCAATCCGGGCACGACAGCTCGCCGCAGTGGTCGCCCGACGGCCAGTGGATCGCGTTTCTTTCGGAGCGCAAAGCCGGCGATAGCAAAGACGCAGACGCGGGAGACGCCAAAAAAAGAGGCGGGAAAAATAATGACGGAGATAATGAAAAAGACAAGGACGTCGCCCAGTTGTTCCTGATTTCGCCCGGCGGCGGCGAGGCCTTCGCGATTACCTCCGGCGAGGACGAAGTTCACGCTTTTGCCTGGTCCCACAACTCGAAGGCAATTTATTTCGCAACCCGCCAACCTTGGACCAAGCAGCAGAACGACGATCACAAGAAAGATTGGAAGGATGTGATCCGCTACCGCGGCGATGAGCGCGGCGACGTGATTTTCCGCCTCAATCTCGAGGAAGCCCTGTCGCGCCACGCCGCCCTCGGCTCCAAAGAAATCCCCGACGCGGAAAAAGATTCCGGCGCCACGCCCGGCGCAATCGCCATTGCCCACACTTCTCTGCGCGTGGATCAAATCAGCATCTCGCACGACGGCCAGCGGCTGGCTTTCGTGACTGGACCGGTGTCCGAGCGTCAGGAGAAAGTCGAAGATATCGAACTCTACCTCGTCGATTTCACCAACGATCCCGCTGAACCAACACCCGTCCGCTTGACCCACAACGAAGCCGTCGAACTGAATTTGGAGTGGGCCCCGGATAATCGCCATCTCTTCTTTCAGGTCAACCTGGGATCGTTGGAACGAAAGTATGAAGATCCGCAACCGCGCCTCTATTGGATCAACACCAGCGACACAACTGGCAACACGTCAGACAAGAAGGAAATCCAGCGCTGGTTCGCCGATTATCCGGGCGAGGTCGTGCGCTACGCGGCGCTTCCCGACGGCTCCGTCGTCTGCGCCTGCCGCACCGGAACTGAGGTGCACCTGGTATCGCAAGCAAATCCGAAAGCCGCTATCGTGAAGCGCGAGGGATGGGCTGGAACCTATGAAACTCCCGCAGCCGCACTGCAAAGCTTGCGCATAGCGTTTGCCTACTCGGCAACCGAGCGGCCCACGGAAGTGTACATCGCCGAGGGTCTCGACAAACTGGCGCAGGCACGGCCCATCACGTCGTTCAATAAGCTATTCACCGAGCGCGATCTACCCAAGGCCAAGCCCTATCGCTGGACCTCCGACGACGGCACGCCCGTCGAAGGCATGCTGATGTATCCGCCGGGGAAGTTTGAGGCGAAGAACCTGCCGATGTTTGTGTTCATTCACGGCGGCCCGCAGGATGCCGATGGCAACCACTTTGAGGCCGATTGGTATCAGTGGGATCGTCTGGCCGCCACCGCGGGCTGGCTGGTGTTCGAGCCGAACTACCGCGGGTCGACCGGCTACGGAGACAAATTCGCGCTGCAGATCGTTCCTGAAATTGTTTCCCGTCCCGGCAAAGATATATTGACCGGCGTCGATGCGCTGGTGAAAGACGGGATTGCCGATCCGAACCAATTGGCCGTTGGCGGCTACAGCTACGGCGGTTACATGACGAACTGGTTGATCACGCAGACCACGCGCTTCAAGGCCGCCGTCACCGGCGCCGGCGCGGTGGAGCATGTCGCCAACTGGGGCAACGACGATACGGTTTTCGACGATGCTTATTTCCTCGGTGGGCTACCCTGGGAAACCCCCGATCGCTATCGCAGCGAAGGCGCGATTTACCAGATCAACAAGGTCCGCACGCCGACTCACATGGTTGCCGGGGCGGACGACATCCGTGTTGCCGTGCTCGAGGACTACCTGCTCGATCGCGCTCTGCACGAGCTGAACATTCCGAGTAACCTGCTGATCTTTCCCGGCGAAGGCCACGATCTCGCGAAGAATCCCTGGCACGGAAAGATCAAGGTGCGCGAAGAATTGAAGTGGCTGGCGAAGTACGGCGGGGTGGCCAGTACGAACTAAGGTTGCGTGGCAATCGGGGCTACGGCCCGTCCCAACACGAGAATTGGCTAGAGCCTCGTGAGATTGAGATCGCCTGTGCTCATCGCCGTGCGGCGGCGGTTTGCAGTTGTGCGACTTTTGCGCGCGGAGAAGATTGCTGATAGCGGGCGATGCCCTGGTAAAGCGCTTCCGCAATTTGCTGGCGGTAAGCTGCGCTCTGCAGGTTGTGCTCGTCCGCGGGACTGCTCACAAAAGAAATCTCCGTAAGAATGGCAGGCATGGTCGTGCCGGTCAGCACGGCAAAAGCGGAGTCCTTGATGCCCCGGTCGCGAATATCTGGGCTATGCGCCGCCAGCGTGGCGTAAAGAGAACGCTGCACACTTGCCGCGAGACGTTGCGACTCCTGGATTTTTTCGTGCAACCCTCCCGCCGATAACGATACCGGCGTCACCTTGGCGAGGGATCCATCGTCATGCGTTTCGACTTCCCGAGACCCTGGAGCGGAAAACAGATTCGTGTAGTAAGTCTCGACCCCGCGCGCGGCCGCCGAACTGCTGTAGTTGGCGTGAACGGAGACGAACAGATCAGCCTGTGCCTGGTTGGCGAAATCGGCGCGCTGATCGAGGGGCAGGTAGGTGTCGCCCGATCGTGTGAACATTACTTCCGACCCCAGTCGCGCTTGCAGCAACTTGCCCAGACGCTGAGTCACGTCGAGCACCAGATCTTTTTCCAGCAATCCCTGCCGTCCCACCGTGCCCAGGTCCCAGCCGCCGTGCCCGGCGTCGAGCACGATGCGAAATTTTCCGGTCTTCGCTAATGCTGGCGTTAGTGCCGGCAAAGGTTGGCCGGACGCCTTCGCCACCAATGCCGGCGCAGGAACCGCTTTCACCGCGACCGGCGCTGCGTCCGCGGAGGCCGTCGTCAATTTCGCGGTTGCGCCTTTCGGAGCAAATTGGTTCGCGGATAAGGTTTTCTCGGTGGCGCGCAGCTCAACCACCAGGCGATAGGGGCTCGACTCCATGCTGACGGAGAAGTTCGATCCGTCTCTGGTGTCGAGCACGACTCGCGTTACGCCGGCGACGGGCTGAGCGATCCGCACACGAGTCAGTGAAACATCGCCGACATCCATTGTCTTTCCATCCAATTCGGGCGACAGCACGGTGTCGTGCAGATCAAAGTAGATTCGCTCCGGCGACATCAAACGATGCACCTCGTAGGGAACCTGGTCCTCCATGTCGATCACCACCGTGCTCCCCATGGACGAAGACCAGTGGCGCACACCCGTGATCTTCGGCAGCGCCGCCAACTTACCTTCGGCCACGGCGGCGAGGGGCGCTGCATCGGAATCGAGCTTCGCCGGATTCATCAGATTGTCGGAAACCGGGGGAGATAGAACATCCGCCGGGGGCGCGGGCGGCGCTGTTACCGATTGCCGTGAGGTCGCCGCGTTCGCGGTTTCGACCTTTGCGGTCGCTGTTTTCCCATGAACCTGCATGCCCCACCACGCCCCGGCTGAAAATAACGCGGCCACGGCCACCAGCGCCAGCACGACATTCAATCCCGGACGCGAACTGCCGGGCAGAGAGAGGCGAGTCTTTACAAGAGAGAGAAATGGCAATGGCAACGAGTGAGGTGGCGCGGTCGTCGGTTCTTCGAATGCAAATGGTTCATCCGCGACGCCAGGCGCAGGCAGTTCGACCACGGACTCGGGGAACTCGACTGTAGCTGCGGGAATGACAACAGGCTGTGCCAGCGCTCGCGGTTCTAGGTCTGGAAGCGCGGCAGGTGGAGTTGGCAGGGGAGGCGCAATGGCAGACGGAACACGCTCCGTTTCTACTTTGGTTCTACCAGGTTCGATTGCGGGGATCTCACTCGCCGCTGCGTTGGCAACGACCGGCAATGCCGCAGCCGGCCTCGCCTGTAGAACTTCGTTCGCCACATCCGACAGCCAGCTGATGCGCCGGTCCTGATCTTCGGGTTTGAGCGCGGAAAGAACCAACTCAGCGAACAGATCGAAACAGCGAATGTCATGATCCGTGAAAGACCAGGCAGTGGTTGAAAACGCCTGCAGCACTCCCAGTTGCTCGCGCCGGCCACGCAGCGGAACCAGCACGGTCGAGCGGGCTCCCAGCGCGCGCGCGAAATCCAGTTCGACGCGAGCGTCGATTTCACAATCGTCGCAACGAAGAATGCGACCCGATTCCATGCCGTCCTGCAGAAACTCGGATTCGCCGATCAGGTGAACGCCGCGGTCGACGGCGAGTGGTCCGGCGGCCGCGCGGCACACCATCGCGGGTCCTTCCGCCAGCGCGACCACGATGCCGTCGGCCTGTGTGATGGCTTGGGCGCGGTCGCAGATCAGTTGCAGTACTTCGTCAAGGATGAAGCGCTCGGTCTCGAACAAGTCACGATCGGAGGCGCGTCCCGTGGCCAGGCGCCGGCTTTCGATCTGCTCGTGGAGGTCCGAAAAAGCGAGCAGCGCGCGCAGGGCTTCCTGGCGCGCAATCGATTCGAGGACACGATTGCCCTCCTGCAACGGGGAGGCGGGGTCCGTCGGTGGCGGCGATTCCCACTCAACTCGAGTTGGATTGGCACTCATGCTGGCGCGGTCAGAATCAAGGAAAACGTGTTTTCATCGTATCCGGGGCTCGCCGGAAGGCTCATTGCCGCTCTTGGTTCAATCGGCGAAGCCCGCCGCCGGCTCCTCGCCGGCGATTCTCACCCCGAAACGATAGCCACAACTCCAACTTCCAGCGTAATAGTCTTTAGGGGGGTACCGCAATGTCCGGTGGTACACGTCCGACTGGGGCATTGGGATGCGCAGCCCGAGGCGGTCGACGCCGCGTGGTCCGCGCTACGACCCTTCAGATTTTGCCCTCTGCCGCAATTCGTCCTATGGTTAAGGAGCAGCGCCAAAACGCAGCCCTGGAGATGTGATGAGCGACCCAAGCGAGCAAGAATCGGAAAAACTCAAGAAATCCAGTTGGTGGTGGCCCGGAGTCGTGGCAACGAGCCTGGCGGGGGCGGCCGTGGCCGCGTTCCGAGGCTGCTGGCACAGCAAAATGACTTGGCCGATTGGGGTGCAGGGATATTCCTACCAGGTTTGTTTGAACTGCGGCGCCATGCGGTTGTTCGACGAGAAAACTTTCAGCGCGTATGGCCCGTTCCGCTATGGCCTGGACGAACTCATCGCCTGGCAAAAATCCACAGCCCGCAGTGCACATTGATCATTGATCAGTGATCAGTCCACTTGCAGACAACTCCAGTGCTCTGCAGTCGGCTCCGGTTGCGCCGCTCAGGCTCCCGCCGGCTGACTCTGGCTCTTGTACCATTCCACCGTGCGCCGCAGCCCATCTTCAAAATTCACCAGAACCTTGTATCCCAAATGCTCTTGTGCCAGCGTGATATCGGCCAGCGAATGCTTGATGTCTCCACCGCGCTCGGGACCATACTTCACGCTGCCCTTGTATCCCGTCAGTTCTTTCAAAGCGTGAAAGGTTTTGTTCAACGTGGCTCGTTGGCCAGTGGCGCAGTTAAATACGCGCCCAGCACACTCCGCCGGCGGGGCCGAGCAGGCCAGCAGATTGGCCGAGACCGCGTTGTCGATGTAGGTGAAATCGCGGCTGGTTTCGCCATCGCCGAAAATCGTGGGTTGTTCCCCGCGCAGCATCTGCATGCTGAATTTGGCGAGCACACCGGAATATGCCGAAGACGGATCCTGCCGCGGCCCGAAAATATTGAAGTAGCGCAGGCAGACCGTTTCGAGGCGATAGCAACGGTAGAACGACACCATGTAAAGCTCGCTGGCTAGCTTGGCCACTGCATACGGCGAGATCGGGCTGGGGGTCATGGCTTCATGCTTCGGAAGTGTCGGTGTATCTCCATACGCCGAGGATGAGGCGGCATACACCACCCGCTTCACCTTCGCGTCGCGCGCCGCGACCAGCACATTGACCGTGCCGTCGACATTGGCGCGGTTGCTGCCGAGAGGGTCCAGCACCGATTTCGGGACCGACGGAATCGCTGCCTCGTGCAGCACGTAATCGATGCCTGCGCATGCTTTGTGCATGGCATCCAGATCGAGAATGTCAGCTTCGCGGAAGTCGATCCGGCTCAGGACTTCGGTGAGGTTCTCGCGTCTGCCAGTGGAAAAGTTATCAATGCCACGGACCTCGTCGCCGCGTTCCAACAAAGCGCGCACCAGCGAGGACCCGATGAAGCCGGCAGCGCCGGTCACGAGATATTTCGCCATATCGTTTTAATCATAACGGATGGCTTGCCCGCCGTGCGCAGGAGCCGCGGTCACCAGCGTAACTTTTCGTTCCGGAGCCCACCAAACGGCCCGCCAGCCGCTAAGTCCGTGGAGGACGGATTCGGGACCGGCGAACCCGTTTGGCGATCTGGTGGAACTCATCGCGCGAGAGGTGCTGTTTTTTCTGGAAGAACTCCGCAATCTCATCGAGCAAGACGCCCAGGTCGGCGGATGAGGCGTCCTTCATGCTATTCTCCCGAGCCGACATTCCACTGGAGACGGCGCTGCGCCCGGTCAGTGTGTTGAGGAGTTGCTTCAGTTGCAGCAGTTGCGCTGGTGCGATTTGGTCGAAGCAAATGCCCATGCCCAGGAAGGGGTAGGAGGTGCGAACCGTGCCCGAAACTTCAATCCGTATGCCGAACGATTTGAGGACGAGATCCACTTTCGCCCCGGCGGGAGACGTGGCGTTCATTTCCACATAGCATCCGTGCAGGCTAACGTCGGTGAGGGTTCCCCACATGCGCACGTTGCTGTCCTCGGCCCGAAACTCCACGCTGCCCGAACAACGCAGCCGAGGGCTTTGCCGCCGGAGTGTCCAGTCGACACTGTTTGGGTCTACGGGTTCTCTGCCGCCGTTTGCCGGTGCGTCGGCGGGCGCGCCTGCTGCCCCTCCTCCCTTGAGCCGGCGAAGATAGTTCACGCCCTCCTCGCCGTTCGAGGAGTCGGCTGGTGATCCAAGTTGTCCGGGATAGACACGCGGGTCCACGAGCGCCTCCGAGAGCGTGCTTCTCTTGGTGGAATCGGAGATTTCCGCAAAAACTTTAGACTGCCGGAAACTGCGACAAGGCAGAGCGAATCTGTTGCCACAATTCCTCTTTGCCGGCTCCGGTTTTGGCGGAAAACGCCACCATCGGCACACCGCCATACGCTTGCCCGAGCGCGTGCATTGCCTGCCGCAACTGGTTGCCCGACAACCGGTCGCACTTGGTGGCAACAATCGCATGGGGCCGTCCTTTGGACAACAGGAATTCCAGCAACTGGCCGTCGCTTTCCTGGGGAGGAATGTTCGAATCCACCAGCACCAGGCACAGCGCCAGGCTCGAACGTTGGTGGAGATATGGATCCACGAACCGCGCCCAGTCTTCGGAGATTTCGCGCGAGACCTTGGCATAACCGTATCCTGGCAGGTCGGCGAAGCGCAATTCGGGCCTTGGTTGTCCCGCCCTGCGAACCTCATAAAAGTTGATGCTGCGCGTGCGTCCGGGAGTATTGCTGGTGCGGGCGAGCTTCGTGCCTACCAGGGAATTGATCACGCTCGATTTCCCCACGTTGGACCGTCCCAGAAAGGCGATCTCCGGCAGGGTGGGGGAAGGGAAATGCGTCAAGTCGCTCGCCGACAGCATGAATCGCGCCAGAATCCTCATGCAGACAGTTTCCAGCGTTCGGGTCGCGCATGGCAAGCGCAGGAGAAGAAAAGTTCGCGGAAGAGTGTCCAGCCGCGAAGCGGCAGAAGAGGAAAGCAGGTGAGTGCCGGGAAGGCGGAAGTGGGGCAAATCAAGTCCCGCTAGGGACGGCACGCGAGCAAAGACTTGGACTCCGGAGGGACGACCCAGGTCTCACGCACACACTAAAGCCCCAGCGGCCGTTTGGGCTCCACGTCCTCGTCCTCAATCGGGCGCAGTTTGTGCCAGAGCGCCAGCCCGCCTGCGATGACCAATCCAATGAGAACGCTGATCAGAAAGAACAAGCGATAAGCCGGCAGCGCGATCAGCAGAATCGCCACCACAACCACCGCGACGACGAGGCCCGCCGATCCCCTAAGGCTGAATCCAGACCGGCTGCCAGATTCGGGCTTCATGATTGTATTTTAGCGCCGCAACCACAGCCCGCGTAAAGACAGGATAGGACGAATCCCCCGGACAGCGCGGGCTGCCGGGCGGCTGCTTCGCCGGTTGCATTTCAATTCGCCGAACTTCTATTTTTTGTGCTTCTGCGGTTTGGGCGCAAAATAACCACGGCGCGCCTGCAACTTCAAACCGTCGCGATCCACTTTCACTCTCAGCACATGATAAGTGCCGTCCGGCTTTACATCCCCGAGTGAAAGCTCGAGTACGTAGACATACTCTGGCACAGTCGTGAGCGCCTTCCATCCCGCTTCGAGATCGTTGCTGTTGTGAAAGTAAGTGCCGCCGCTGCCATCGGCCAGTTCCGCCATCACATCCTCAGTGAGCCCCATCGAATCGCGACGAGATTGCGCTTGATTGCCCGTCACCATCGCCATGCGCGAATCGGATCCGCGTTCACCCGCGCCCGACTCTGTCGTGTACAACCCGCGTGCATCCAGCGCACTGATGGTCACGTTTGCATGCGCCGCTAGATTCAGAATTTGCGTCATCTCCGTCATGGCTTCTGGAGTGACCGTAAGAAAACCCGGCGATACGAGGATGAGGGTGCGTTGCCCCGGCAGAGAAGCCATTCTCCGCACAAATTCTCTGAGCGTGGCCAGCGTGACGCGAACGTCCTGATCGCCATTCGCGAGAGCGCTCGTCGTGGCGGATCGCACCATATCCTCGGCCATGTTTCGCATGGTTCGCGGATCGAGGTTCGCGCAAGCCAGCGTCTCCTGCACCGCAGCCTCAAAGGCGGCGCCGTTGCGCTTGTTTTCGATCAGGTCGGCGTTGTAATAGTCGACATCCGGACATTGGTCCTGCCGCCGGTAGAGGGGCTGCGATTTAAGCTTTCGGATCGCTTCTTCCAACCTTGAGCGATCGCGGGTCAGACCACTGTTGGTCCCCGAGATCGAAACCACGGCAGCCATATCGGAATCGCTCAGAGAGCCGGAAATCATTTTCATCCCCAGCTCTTGAACTCGTCCTAGATTGCTTTCGCCCAGGTGCAGGTTGTCGAAAAGAAAAACAATGAAGCGGGTTTGCACCGCTGGTTGCCCAGTAGACGCTTGCGGCGTGGCTCCCGGAGTAGTGGGAGAGGGTTTGCCGTTTTCCAGATTGCTTTCCGTCGTCCCACGTTTCTCCACGGCGAATCCGGAAATAACCTGCGGCTTGTCCTTGTCGAAGATCTGAAAGTCCTCCTTCCGCAGATCGCCCACGGCGCGGCCCTGGGCATCGCGGACCACAACCGGCACCAGCGCCCTATCCACCTTGACTTCAATCTTGAAGGGTGGGTCCTGAGATTCTTTCGTGAATTGCGCCGCCGTCGGTGCGGACGAAATGAAGAGAACGCAGCATGTGATAAAAGCCAGACGGAACCGCCCGCTCATATTCACCCGGAGTCTCCTATTTGGTTCAAAAACGGCGCCGATCATACAACCATCCCCGCGCTGGCGAGTGGCCCGTCCTATCGCGATGCGAAGGCGCGAAGGTCGGCGGGTGTGCGGCCCGTTTCTCCCAGGCGGTTAGATATAACGTTGCTTACCAATTGTTAGCAGCGAAGAAAAGGGGAAGTCGCACTCTCGCTGTTGGAGAAGTAGGCAGCCGCGCAGCCGACGCCAAAGGGAGTTCGGTTTTAGGCCAAGTGCCCCAGATTCCACGGCGGCGTTATTTCAGTCTACTGTCGCGCCGTGGGAATCTCCGCAACTGGCGGGGTCGCGATGGGAGCCATCGTCTCCGCCTCCGATGGCATCTGCGGCAGCGGGCCCTCGAGCGCGATGGCTAGTACCTGGTCCATGTTGTCCACGAAGTGCAATTTCATTTCTCGGCGCAAGTTCTCCGGAACCTCGGCAACATCCTTTTCATTTTCCAGCGGCAGGATCACTTCGAACAATCCGGCGCGATGAGCGGCCAGAAGCTTTTCCTTCAATCCGCCGATGGGAAGCACTTTGCCGCGCAACGTGATCTCTCCGGTCATGGCGAGATCGCGGCGCACCGGAATCCGGCTCAGCGCGCTGGCGAGGGCGGTGGCGATGGTGATGCCGGCGGAAGGGCCATCTTTTGGAATCGCCCCTTCGGGCACGTGCACATGAATATCGAGGCTGCGGTAGAAGTCGCGAGGCAGGCCGAGCCGCGCCGCCCGCGAGCGAATGTAGGACATGGCAGCTTGCGCCGATTCCTGCATCACATCGCCGAGCTTGCCGGTTAGAGTGAGCTTGCCTTTGCCGTCCACCACCATGGCTTCAGTGCTGAGGATCGACCCTCCCACCTCGGTCCAGGCCAGGCCGGTCACCAGACCGACTTCGCTCTTCTCGTGGGCGAGAGTGTCGCGGAACTTCAGCACGCCGAGGTAGTCGCCAATTTTTTCTGCCTGGATCGCGGCCGAGAAGTCGGCGCCTTCTTTTACTACCTTGCGCGCAACTTTGCGGCAGATGTTGCCAATTTCCCGCTCCAGGTTTCGCACTCCGGCTTCGCGGGTAAAGCCGCGAATGATCTGCCGGATCGCTTCGTCGGGGAATTGCACGTTCTTCTCCGTCAACCCCGCCTGCGACATCTGCTTTTTCACCAGAAACTGTTTCGCGATCTCGACCTTTTCCGGTTCCGTGTAGCCGTGCAGACGCAGCACTTCCATGCGGTCCTGCAAGGCGGGCGGAACGGTGTGCATTACGTTCGCGGTAGCGATGAAGAAGACCTGAGAAAGATCGTACTCAACGTCGAGGTAATGATCTACGAACATGAAATTCTGTTCGGGATCGAGAACTTCGAGCAGCGCCGCCGAGGGATCGCCGCGGAAGTCCATGGACATCTTATCGACTTCGTCGAGCATGAAGACCGGGTTCTTCGTGCCGGCCTTCTTCATCATCTGAATGATCTGGCCGGGCAGGGCGCCGATGTAGGTGCGGCGATGGCCGCGGATTTCCGCCTCATCGCGCACGCCGCCGAGCGACATGCGCACGAACTTGCGGCCGGTCGCTTTGGCAATCGACATCCCCAGCGAAGTTTTGCCGACGCCCGGAGGTCCGACGAAGCACAGAATCGAGCCTTTGGGGTTTTTCACCAGTTGGCGAACGGCGAGAAATTCTAGGATGCGTTCCTTGATTTTCTCCAGGCCATAATGATCTTCGTTCAGAGTTTTCTCAGCCCGGGTGATGTTGCGGATTTCCTTCGAGCGCTTCTTCCACGGCACCGCCAGCAGCCAGTCGAGATAATTGCGCGAGACGGTGGACTCCGCGGACATGGGCGGCATCGCTTCCAGTTTTTTGAGTTCCTGGATCGCCTTATCCTTCACTTCTTTGGGCATGCCCGCGGATTCGACCTTTTTCTTCAGCTCGTCGAATTCGCTTTTTTCGCCGCGTCCGAGTTCTTTTTGGATGGCCTTGATCTTTTCGTTGAGGTAATACTCCTTCTGCGCCTTTTCCATCTGCCGCTTTACGCGCGACTGGATGGTGCGATCCATATTGAGCTTTTCGATTTCCACATCGAGCACGTCGCCGATTTTGTTCAAGCGCTCGGCGGGATCGAAGATTTCGAGCAACCCCTGCTTTTCTTCGATAGAGAGTTGCAGGTTGGCGGCGATGGTGTCGGTCAGCTTCGCTGGATCTTCCATGCGCACGGCCGCGATCATGGTTTCGTAGTTCAGCGACTGGCAGAGCTTTACATATTGCTCGAACATGCCGGTGACGCGCTGCATACCGGCTTCAATCTGCGCCGTCGTCTCGGTGGCATAGCGGGCGACCCGCACGGTGGCTTGCAGAAAGCCTTCCGTCTCGACCACCTGCAGAATCTTGGCGCGCTCGATGCCTTCGACCAGCACTTTGATGTTGCCGTCGGGAAGTTTCAGGCTCTGCACGATGTTGACGATGGTGCCGACCTGGAAGATGTCGCCAGCCTTGGGCTCGTCGATCGAGGCATCGTGCTGGGTGGCAAGAAATATCTTCTTATCGCTGGCCAGAGCTTCTTCGAGCGCGCGCACGCTCGACTCCCGCCCCACCACGAACGGAGTCATCATGTAGGGAAAGATGACCACGTCCCGAATGGGCATCATCGGCAGTTTCTTGCTCTCGAACTTTTCCTTGGGGTTCGACAACTGATTCTCCCGTCTCTGGTCGGTGTTTGGTCGCTGGTCGTTCGTCGTTGGTCGTTCGCCATCCGAATCAGCGAACGACTAACGACTAACGACCAGTCAGCTTGCCGCTTTCTCGATCATGGCCAGCGAGACGTTCCGCTTCTCCACCATCTCGCGGGTCACTTCAAATTCCTTAACTTTCTTCTGGCTGGGCAGGCTGTACATCAATTCCAGCATGAGCTCTTCCAGGATCATGCGCAAGCCACGCGCGCCAACTTTACGCGCCATGGCCTGGCGCGCAATGGCCCGGTTGGCGTCGTCGCTGAACTTCAGCCGCACGTTTTCAAACTCGAACAGGCGCTGGTATTGTTTCACGATCGCGTTTTTCGGGCGCGTCAGAATTTCCACCAGAGCATTTTCGTCCAGCTGTTGCAGCACTCCCATCACCGGCAGGCGGCCGACAAACTCGGGGATCAGGCCGAACTTGATCAGATCCTCCGGTTGCGCTTCGGAGACCAGCTCGAAGTTGCGCAGCGAGGCCATGCCCGCGTCGGTCTCCGTGTCTTCACCGATGCGGAAGCCCAGAGCCTTCTTGCCCACGCGCCGCCCGATAATTTTTTCCAGGCCGACGAAGGCGCCGCCGCAAATGAAGAGGATGTTGGTGGTATCGACGGGCGTGAATTCCTGGTGCGGATGCTTGCGTCCACCTTGCGGCGGCACGTTTGCGATCGTGCCTTCCAGGATTTTCAGCAACGCCTGCTGCACGCCTTCGCCCGACACGTCGCGCGTGATCGAGGGATTCTCGTCCTTGCGTCCGATCTTGTCGATTTCGTCGATATAGATGATGCCGGTCTGGGCGCGGCTCACGTCGCCTTCGGCCGACTGCAGAAGTTTAAGAATGATGTTTTCGACGTCCTCGCCGACGTAACCGGCCTCGGTGAGGGTGGTCGCGTCCACGATGGCGAAGGGCACATCCAACATGCGGGCGAGGGTTTGCGCCAGCAGCGTCTTGCCGGTTCCGGTTGGACCGATCAGCAAAATGTTCGACTTAGTCAGCTCCACGCCATCGCCGGTGCGCTGGCGGTTCATGTAAATGCGCTTGTAATGGTTATAGACGGCAACGGCCAGCTTCTTCTTGGTTTGCTCCTGCCCGATGACGTACTCGTCGAGGAATGTCTTCACTTCCTGCGGCTTCGGCAGTTGATTTGGAACCGCAGCCGCGGGAGTCGCGGTGCGGTCGTCTTCGAGAATCGAGTTGCAGACAGCCACGCACTCGTCGCAGATGTATGCTCGCGGATAGTCGCTGGGAGACGAGATCAGCTTCGCGACTGCATCCTGCGACTTATGGCAGAACGAACAGCGCAACATCTCATCGGAGCCCGATCTGGTTTTCACTCGGCCTTACTCCTTTTCTGGTGGCCTAGCCGCGGCTGGCTCCCTGCAACAAGCTTACTTTCCAGCTCACGGCCGGCTCCGCTAACGCCGAGATCTGCTGGTGCTGATCGTCCACTCGCATTGCCACGAACTGCCGATCATACCCTCTATCTCGTCTTATAGATGATATCGTCGATGATTCCGTACTCCTTCGCTTGCTGCGAGTTCATGATGAAGTCGCGCTCCACATCCTTCTCTACTTTATCCAGCTTCTGGCCGGTGTGCTTGGCCAGTAACTGATTGGTAATCTCCCGCATGCGCAGAATCTCGCGGGCATGAATATCAATGTCGGTTGCCTGCCCGGAGAGCCCGCCCATGGAGGGTTGGTGGATCAGGATGCGCGAATTGGGTAGCGCCAGCCGCTTCTTGGTTTCCCCCGCCGAAAGCAGCAGCGCGGCCATCGAGGCGGCCTGACCGATGCAGATCGTGGTCACGTCGTTCTTTACGTATTGCATGGTGTCGTAGATCGCCATGCCCGCCGTGATCGAGCCGCCCGGCGAGTTGATGTAGAGCTGGATGTCTTTCTCCGGGTCTTCCTGTGCCAGGAACAGCATCTGCGCGATCACCAGGTTGGCGATATTGTCGTCAATCGGCGTGCCAATAAAGATGATGTTGTCGCGGAGCAGCCGCGAATAAATGTCGTAGGCCCGTTCGCCCCGGCCCGTCGACTCGATTACCATCGGTACCAGCATCATTCACCCTTTCCCACACTCCCGCCCGCAAGCCGGTCTCGTCGCTCAGGGGAGGGTCGAAATGGTCCGCATCATCATTACCAATTACGCGGACTGGCGATACAGAAAATCGAGGGTCTTCTCGTTGCGGATTCTTGTTCGTATCCTATCGAGGCCCCCATCCCGTGTCAAACGAGCGCGTACTGCTTCGGACGTCTGTTTTGATTGTTTGGCCAGCGCTTCCAGTTCCTGATTCAGCTCTTCATCGCTGACCTGCACATTCTCTTCCTCCGCCACCCTTTCGAGCAGCAGCGCAGCTTTTACATCGTGGATCGCCTGCTCGCGCTGTCCCGCGCGCAGACGGTTCAAATCCATTTTCTTCATCTGCTCGGCGGTTAGGCCCTGCGCCGCCAATGCGCGCAGTCCGCGCTCCAGCCGGATGTCGATCTGCTGTTCGATCAGCGAATCGGGAACTTCAAAATCGTTTCGCTGAATCAGTTCTCCCACCAGTTTGTCCTTGGCATCGTGTTCCGCCTGGTGCTTGCGCTCGGATTCGATCTGCTCGCGAATCGCCTTCCGCACGTCGTCCATCGTCTGAAATTCGCCCAGTTGCTTAGCGAACTCGTCGTTCAGTTCCGGCAAACTCTTCTGCTTGATCGACTGCACCTTCACCGCATAAGTGAACGTCTTCCCCGCCAGGCGCTTGTCCTGCGTGTCTTCCGGATAGTGCACGTCGAAGGTCCGCTCATCTCCGACGCTGGTCCCGCGCAGGTGCTCGGTAAATTCCGGCATGGTATTCTTGCCCGCGATTTCGACCAGCACTTCGTCCATGTGCACGGGCTGGCCTTCGCCGGACTTTTCTTCGGCCGACTCGGTATCGGGCTTAGGATTGCCATCGAGCGAGACCTGAGCGAAATCGCCGTCGGCTAGGACGCGGCCCTCCACCGGATTGAAACTGGCATGACGCTCGCGCACATCGGCGAGCGCCTGCTCCACATCGGCCTCGGAAACCGCAATCTCGGGTTTATCGGCGCGCAGTTCTTTGTAGCCTTCGAGTTTGATCTCCGGCAGCACCTCAAAGGCGGCCTTGAAGCGCAGCGGTTCGCCGTCGTGCAGGTGCAGATCCGTTACCCGCGGCTGCGATACCGGATGCAGGCTCAGCCTCTCAGCTTCCAGCCGGAAGAAGCGCGGGATCAGGGCCTCGACCATGTCGGTCTTGATCTCTTCCGAAAAACGCTGGCGAATAATCGACGCCGGAACGTGGCCGCGCCGGAAGCCGGGAATGCGCGCCACCTTCTGATATTTCTGGATCAGCGAATCGGTTTGCCGGGTGACATCCTCGACCGGAATCTCAACCTCAATCTCGCGTTTGGTGGCGCTGGCGCTTTCCTTGGCCGTGTTTTCGTTGGCCGTATCTTTGGTCTCAGCAGGGCTCACAATTACCTTTCCAAAACGGCTGCGGCAGCAGAGTCGGGAGGGGAGTGCTCCGCTGCAACGCCTAATGCCTTAACTTGAGTGTAAAGACTGTCGAAGAGCAACGTCAAACGCGGAAGCGGATAGCTTAACGGGCAGGGTAACGGTTGGGAAGAGTGGCGATCTCGGTCAAGTCCAACAGATTGCGATCGGCGGTGACTAACGTTAGCCCCAGCACCTTGGCCGTTGCCGCCAGGAAGCGGTCAGCCGGATCGGCATGGGGAAGGGAAAGGGACAATCCGGCCATAACAATCTCGCTGGTCAGCGGCGCTTCTCGCAGTTGTTCGGTGTATCGTTTGGCCCAGCCATAAGGATTATCGACACGTACGCGGCCTTTCTGCATCAGGGTGAGGGCCTCCCAAACACTCACGGGCGAAATCCATAGTTCATTGCCAGTATTCGAGAGCTCGGCAGTAACCCGCCGTCCCAGTTTCTTCGGTTCCAATTGGCTCCACAGCCAGATATGGGTGTCCAGAAGAAGATTCACCGGCGGTAAACCTCCATCTCGTCAAAATCGATGACCGGCGACACGATGTCTCCCACGATCTTTCCCGTTCCCAAGCCGGCGCCGACAAACTTGCGGGTGCGGTCCGGGCCGGCCGCAATCACTTCGGCCACCGGTTTTCCGTGACGCGTGATACGCAAGGGCTGCCGAGTCTTGTGGATCTCTTCAATCAAGCCGAGGCACTTAGCCTTAAATTCCGAGATGGAAATTTCGTTCATAATCGTTGCCTTAAGTCGCCGACGGTTAGTTTACGTGACTATAATATTAACCATAGTCATGAAACTAGTCAAGACGATCCGTACGTGGCCAGGGAAATTTTGTAATTTGGCAATCGGGTAATTTTGTAATTTCAGCCCAATTGGTTTCAAATTACAAAATTACCCGATTGCCACATTACCCAATGGCCTCTCCCAGCTGGCTCAAGGTTCTGAACGCCGAAGTCATCGTCTGCACGCGCTGTCCGCGCCTCGTTGTGTATCGGGAGCAGATCGCCCGCGAGAAGCGACGCGCTTACCGCGACTGCGAATATTGGGGCAGGCCCGTTCCCGGCTTCGGCGATCCCCATGCGCGCGTCCTTGTACTCGGACTCGCACCGGGCGCCCATGGCTCCAATCGCACCGGCCGACCTTTTACGGGAGACGCTTCCGGCAACTTCATGTACCCGGTGTTGCACGAAACCGGATTCGCGAATCAGCCGACGGCGACCGATCGCAACGATGGGCTTGTCCTGCTCAATCTCTACATCACCGCAGCCGCGCGCTGCGCGCCTCCAGACAACAAGCCCCTACCCGAGGAACTGGCCAACTGCGCTTCCTTTCTGGAGCGCGAACTCGAAGGACTCAGAGATTTGCGGGTCGTCGTTGCCTTGGGAAGAATCGCGTTCGACGCCTATCTCAACTACCTGATGCGAAAAAAGCTGATCGTGGGCAAGCGGGAGTATGCATTCCGCCACGGGGCCGAATACGCCCTGCCCGATGGACACGTCTTCTTGGCCTCTTATCATCCCTCCAAGCAAAACACGCAGACCGGCAAACTAACCAAAGAGATGTTCCGAAAGATTTTCAAGCGCGCGCGCGAATTGGCCGATGAATGAACGGGGCGGATCTCGCGGTAGCGGACACCTCTGGGCCGGCATGGGGGAGCCGTTGCTCCGGGATGCGCCGCCCTTATTCATTGAATCATTGAATCACTTGGACATTGAAGCATTCAATCAACCAGGGCACCGCGGTCAGAAGCCCACGAGTACCGGCTCCGGCTCCAAGGGAATCCCCCACGCCTTTTGCACACCTTGCTGGATTTCGTCTTTCAGCGCGACGATATCGCTTGCCTTCGCGTCTCCGCGATTGATCAGTGCCAGCGCATGCTTGTGGGAGATGCCGGCCTTGCCCAGCGCGTATCCTCTGGAAAATCCCGAGTGCTCCACCAGCCAGGCCGCGGAGACTTTGCGTTGCGCATCTTCGCCTTGCGAGCGGGCCGCCGGATAGCTTGGAATATCGAGTCCCTTCGCGGTGGCGCGCTCGGACAGTTCCTTGAACTGCGCCTCGCCGAGCACGGGATTCTTGAAGAACGATCCGGCGCTGCGGCAGTCGTCGTCTCCGGGGACAATCAGCATGCCTTTGCTTCGCCGTATTTCGAGCACCGCCTGGCGCACTTCGGCGAGCGATGGCGGCGTCCTTCTTTCAGAGGAACCCTGGGCAGAGCGTTCAGCAAAGCGCTCTTGCAAATCAGCGTACTTCAAACTCGGAGCGCCACCGCGCTTCAACCGGTAGTTCACTCGCAAGATGATGTACCGCCCACGTTCCGTGCTGTTAAAGATGCTGGTGCGATAGCGGAATCCGCAGGCTGGCTTGGGCAAAACCACAATGCGGTCTTCCTGCAAATCGAGCGCGCGCACCGATTCGATCGTATCGGAGACCTCCTGCCCGTAGGCGCCAACGTTTTGCACGGGCGTGCCTCCGACGCTGCCCGGAATGCCGCTCAGGCACTCGACTCCCACGCAATTCTGCACGACCGCTTGCGCGACAAAGTCATCCCAGTTGACGCCTGCGCCCACGCTGAAGAGAACGCCGTTGCCCGTGGCGTGATTCTTGGTGGGACTGGCAATTCCGCCAATTGCGATCCGCAGGACCAACCCCGGCCAACCGGAATCGGCGACGACGAGGTTGCTGCCTCCGCCCAGCACGAACAACGGCAGGCCGCGGCTTTTCGCGAACTGCGCGGCTTCGTGAACCTCGTCTTCTCTTCGAAGTTCCGCAAAGTAGCGCGCCGCCCCGCCCACCTGCAAGGTGGTCAGCGGCGCCAGCGGAACGTTCTCCTGAATCGTCATGAGGTTAGTTTAATGGAGCGCAGGGCGTCCTCGCCCGCGTTGCTGCGCCAAACTGTGTTCTAATACCGTCCACGGAAAAACTTCCACATGAACCCTATGAAAAGTCTCCTGCTGCTCTTCGTCTCGCTCTCCATTGCGTCGCTCTCCGCAACATCGTGGGCCGCCGAGCCCTGGCGCGTCGCGTCCACCGAGATCGATGCCGTCTATCCTCAGGTCGAAGCGCTCTATCTCGATCTGCACCGCAATCCCGAGCTTTCTTACCATGAAGAAAAGACTGCGGCCAAGATCGCCGGCCAGCTTCGCAAGCTCGGATACGACGTCACCACCGGAGTGGGCGGCAACGGTGTGGTCGGGGTGTTTAAGAACGGCGCCGGCCCCGTAGTCATGCTGCGCGCCGAACTCGATGCCTTGCCGGTACCGGAGAAAACGGGTCTCGCTTACGCTAGCCATGTCACCACGCATGACGACCGCGGCGTTGAAGTGCCGGTGATGCATGCCTGCGGCCACGATCTGCACATGGCGATCGGCATCGGAACCGCGGCGCTGCTGGTGCAGAATAAAGACCGCTGGCATGGAACCTTTATCTATGTCGGCCAGCCCGCGGAGGAGCGCATCGGCGGCGCCAAGGCGATGATTAAAGACGGCCTGTTCACACGCTTCCCCAAGCCCGACTTCGCCTTCGCCGTGCACGACAGCAACGGATTTCCCGCCGGGAAAGTCGCCTACACACCCGGCTTCAGCGCGTCGAATGCCGACTCGGTGAACGTCACGGTGTACGGTGTCGGCGGACACGGCTCGGCCCCGCAGGAGACAGTCGATCCCATCGTGATCGCCGCGCGCACCATCGTGAGCTGGCAGACCATCGTGTCGCGCGAGATCGATCCGCAAGATCCCGCGGTGATTACCGTGGGAGCGATTCACGGCGGCACCAAGAACAACATTATTCCCGACGAAGTGCTAATGCAGTTGACCGTGCGGTCCTACAAGGATGAGGTGCGCAAGCACCTGCTGGCAGCTATCGAGCGCATCGCGGATGCGGAAGCGGCCGCGGCGGGCGCTCCGAAGAAGCCGCTCGTCGAAATTGAGGAAGGCGTCGGCGCCGTTTACAACGATCCGCCAACCACCAGCCGTCTCGCGGAGCGGCTGAAGCAGGTCATGGGGAATGACAATGTCGTCCTCGGACGGCCGATTATGGCGAGCGACGATTTTGCCGAATATCGATACGGGGGAGTTCCGAGCGTCATGCTCGAATTGGGCGCGGTCAACCCGGCGAAATATGCGGAGGCAAAGAAAAGCGGAGAGAAGCTTCCCGGACCGCATTCACCTTACTTTGCGCCCGATCGCGAACCCAGCCTCAAGACCGGAATCGAAGTCGAGATGGCGGCAATCCTCGAATTGATGGGCAAGCCCTGATGAGCCGGCCCTGATCAAGTCCTAACGCTAAGCAGAAACTCGGCTTACCGTGTCTCTGGCCTTCGGTCGGCAAGCCGAAGGACGCTTTGGCCGGTCCCGCTCACCGTTGCCGGCCTGCCATTCCATCACAATTATAAGTAAGCGGCATCACAGCGCGGACCGGTTGGATTGGCGGATCATAGACAAGGATGACGACAGAACCACATCTGAATGCAGCCCTGAGCCATGACTCGGGCGATCCACTCAGCTTGGCGCAGAAGGAAGCGCTGCAGCGCGCGGTCGCCAAGATTGTTGCGTTGGGCGCACAAGCGGGAGTCACCACGGATCAGATGATTCAGTTGCTGCACTCGGGCCTGACCGTCGGCGAACTGCTGGAGTTCCTGGCCGCTCGTTCTGGAGAAGTGGCGTAAGAGCAAGGTTTCAAAGTTCCAAGGTTGCAGAGTTTCAAAGTTAACCACCAGCGCTACAGGCCTTCTCTTTGAAACCTTGAAACTTTGAAACCTGGTTCCTCACGTTTGCCGCCGGGCTTGCTATTGGGTAATCTCTAGCGATGCCGTCTCGCCAGGAAATCGGCATCTCTGGAATGGTGCCCGTCACGTCCTGCAGCAGGGTGTTCTCCCTGCGGCCGTCGCTATGCGCGTTGTTGGTTGCCGGAATGATCGGGTTCGGCTTGTCGACTCGAGCATTGGCCCAGGAGACGCCGCAGACGCAGCCTAGCCCTTCACCGGCCGCGCGACCTCCTGCCGATCAAACTCCGGCTGCTCCGTCGAAAGTGCCGGGCGTGGCCTTGTACAATCTGTTGGAGAGCAAGTCGATTGTGTTCCCCGACATCGCTGCCAGCACCGAGCGGCTTTCGGCGGGGCAGAAGTTTGAATTGTTTGTGGACAACAGCGTCTCCGTGCACACCGTGACCTGGGCTCTGCTGGGGTCGGCGGCCGGCCAGTTGGATGATTCGCCCACCGGCTACGGAGAGGAGTCGGGTGGATATGGCAAGCGCTTCGGATCGTCCATGGCTCGCCAGGCGTCCAGCAATTTCTTTGGGACGTTTGCGCTAGCGTCCGCGCTGCATCAGGATCCAAGATTCTATCCGGAGATCAGGCCGGCTTTCTTCCACGCCGTGAAGTACTCGGTGCAACGGGTCTTCGTCACGCGCAACGATGACGGGCGCAACGTCGCCAACTGGTCCGGGTTGGGAGGGCCGCTGATGGCGGAGGGACTGGCGAACGTGTACTGGCCAGAGCAGAACCGCACCGTCGGAGACACCTTCTTCCGCTATGGTCTGGATCTGGCTACCAAGGCGGGTGGAAACATGCTGCGCGAGTACTGGCCGGTGTTTTACGCGAAGATTCGCCACGCGCCCCGGCCGGCTGCGGGGCACAACTGACCTGGAAAAAAGCCGGCTTTCGGCATTCTGTGCGCGCATCTAAGTTGACGAACCGCGATCATGGCGGGATTTTGTCGCGGAGCTGTGGATGTACAAGTGTGGCTTTACCAGCGCGGTTTCACGACTGCGGTTGTACGATTATGGGTCCAGGAAACAGGAGATCGAGATTGAAGAATCGGACACTGTTGTTATTTGCCGTTTGCGGGCTCATCGCATCGGCTTCGGCGCAATCAAATTTCAATCGTTTCACCTATAACTTCGGTGGCGGACTGGGCATCGGCCGCGGTGATGTCGCCAGCTTTGTCGGGAACTCTCCTTTTGGGGTGGTCGGGGGCGGGATGAATTTCAACCGCATGTTCGGCGTCGATGCCGAATACATGATCTACGACCTCACCTTCAGACCCGGCGTGATCCAGAACCAGAACCTGCACGGCCAAAGCGGACACATGCAGTCGGTAAGCCTGGACGGCATCGTCAACGTGCCCCGCCATCTTTTCAAATTTGGCGCCTACGGAATTTTCGGCGTAGGTTTCTACGACCGAACCGTTTCTGTGCCCAGCCGTGTGCTTACATCCGGCACAATCTATCAGCCCGCATGGAGATGGTGGGATCTGACTTGGGCGAACAACATCCCCGGGACTTACCTGGTCCAGCAAACGATGTCCTCGAACTCCAAGGTTGCGGGCGGCTTCAACTACGGGGGCGGAGTCACCTATCCTCTGAACTATCTCCATAATTCCAAACTCTACGTCGAATGGCGCTATCATCGCGCATATCAGAGCGACGACAAGACCATCGTTATGCCGATCACGGTGGGGCTGCGCTGGTGAAGAGCCCGGGCATTTTTTACTAACCCTTTAGCAGGTTAGTTGGTCGCGGGTTAGCTTCAGGCCGGTCAGGTTGCCGAGAATGGTTACGGCGATCTGTTCGGTGCGGAAAAACTCCTCGGCGGTTTGCTGCAGGTCTTCGAGGGTAACGGCTTCGATGCGTTCGATGAGTTCGTCGAGGCCATAGAAATGGTCGTAGTACATTTCCTGGCGGGCCAGGTTCGACATGCGCGCGGTCGAGGATTCGAGCGAGAGCATGAGGCTGCCCTTGAGCTGGTCCTTGGAGCGGCGCAGCTCTTCTTCGGGAACGGGCGTGGTTTTCAGGTTGCGAAATTCCGCGACGACGCACTCGACAACCTTGATGGCCGCCTCGCGCGAGGTGCCCGCGTATATGCACAGGGAGCCGGTGTCGCGATACGGATTCAGGTCGCTGTAAATAGAGTAGGCGAGCCCCTGGCGCTCGCGGATGTTCTGGAACAGGCGCGAGCTCATGCCTCCCCCGAGCAACGTATTCAGGATGTAGGAAGCGTAGCGGCGTTCGTGCGCCATGGGATGCGAAGGGACGCCGATGCAGATCTGGACCTGTTCGAGCGATTTCTTGTTGCGCAGGTTGATTCGTGAAAAAGTCTTGGGTTGGGGCGAGTGCAATCCGTTTTTCGCCGGCTTCACATGCTCGAAATATTTCGCGACGAGTTCGACAAAGTGCTCGTGGTCGAGATTCCCGGCGGCGCTTACGATGAGATTGCCGGGAGCGAAGTGGTGTCCATAGAAACGGGAGACCACGGGACGCTCGAATTTTCTTACCGTCTCGCGCGTGCCCAGGATGGGCAGACCGAGGGCGTGGTCCTTCCAGAAGCTTTGGGTGAAGATTTCGTGGACTAGGTAGTCGGGATTGTCCTGGTCCATTTTTATCTCTTCGAGAATGACGCCGCGCTCCTTCGCGATATCGCCGGCATCGAAGACGGGATGAAGCACGAGATCGGTGAGGACATCCAAGGCGAGCGGAAGATGCTCATCGAGGACTTTGATGTTGAAGCAGATGCATTCCTTCGCCGTGAAGGCGTCCATGTTGCCGCCGATGGAATCGACCTGGCGGGCAATGTCTTCGGCGGAGCGCGTTTCCGTTCCCTTGAACACCATGTGCTCGATGAAATGCGAGATGCCATTCCATTCGGAATCTTCGTCGCGCGAGCCGGACTTCAGCCAGACGCCGATCGCGACCGAGCGGATGTGAGGCATCTGCTCGGTGATGACGGTGAGGCCGTTCGGCAGAACCTGACGACGAATGCTGCGAGTTTCTTTTACCATGACATTCTTGCCGCTCTGAATTTCCTCATACTGCGAAGATCGGACCCAAGTAATGAATTCCAAGGCGGGCTGCTACTGTTATTGTCCCACAATCTGAGGGCCGGCGACGGCGGCTGACTTTGTAGTCTTTGTTTTGTGTAACTTACGGCGATCCTTCTTCATATTCGGCTGCTGCGCTTCTAGGTTTCAGAATAGCGAAACCTATTTTCTAGAACTGGCACAACCTGTTGGTTGACGTTAGAATTCCGAGTTGCAGATTCGCATCCTCTTCACAGCCGAGGTTCTGTGCGTCGAATGAAAATAAATGTGTTGTGTTTGACCGTCGCCGTCGCCACGCTCCTGGTCCTGTGTTGCGGCTGTGGCAGTGGCAACAGCAGCCCGTCCGGCCCGACCACCATTTCAGCGGCCCAGGCCACCGCCGCCGCAACTCAGATTGAACAGACTTTCGTCGCGGCCTCTGCCTACATGGGTACCGATTCATGCGGTAACCCGTTCGCTCCCACTGAGGAATTCTTTTGCACTATTCCTATCGCCGCCAACGTGGTGTGCAGCGAAGGGGGAACCGTCGCCGTCACCGGTACTAATACCGGCGATTTGGATTATTCCGATACGGGCAACACCACTGGGGTGCTTACATACACAGCGACGAATTGCTCCATACCAGGATCCACCCTGGTAATGAACGGAAATCCAGGGCTCACATTCAACAGCGCAATGTTCTATTTCTACGGTGGAGTCTCAAGCTTTACGGTTACGGAGACCGGGCCAATCAATTATGGGCCAAAGCCGACCGGAGTCTGTCAGACCAATTTGACGATCGAGGCGTCTTTTTACGGCAACGGTGAACACACGACCGAATCCTGCACACTTACCGGAACGGCGTGCGGGCAAACGATCAATCAGAATTGTGAGTAGCGGGATTCTGCTGCTCGGACGCAGGGCGGGGAGCAACGTGCCCCAACAGACTTAGTTCTCCGTAAATGTAGTTATTCGGTTTTTAGTTACTCCACTAGACTGCGAATCTTCTCGACTTCTGCGTCGCCCGGCGCGGCGTTCCAAATTATGGATCGGCAATTACGGTTACACTCAGAGACAGAAGTAAGCTACCGTCAAATGCCAACGCTGCCATCCAATTCGCTCTTAGGACTTGACCTCGGGGAGCTCACCGACCTTGCGCTTGAGTCGGGGCAACCTGCCTACCGGGGTCGTCAATTATTCGATGCGGTATATCGGCAGAAGACTGAGCGGCTGGATTGGGTTTCGACATTGCCGCTGGAATATCGCGCTCGGTTGGCGGAACAAGGCTGGGGGATGGGGTTTCCGGCGATTGCGGGCAAGTTTGTTTCGAGCGATGGCACGGTACGGTATCTGGTGGAGTTGGCTGACGGGGAAACGGTGGAGACAGTCTGGATGCCGGAGGGCGATGGCGGCGAGACGGGCGACGGCAGCGAAGCGGGCGACGAAGTCGATGCCAGCCCTGCTCTGTCACCACAAGTGAGTTGGCGCCGGGCTACCATTTGCGTGTCGAGCCAGGTGGGATGCGCGGTGAATTGCAAGTTCTGCTTCACGGCGCTGCTCGGAGTCAAGCGGAATCTGGAGGCGGGAGAAATCGTCGGTCAGATTGCGGCGGTGCTGCGCGATCAGGGAGTCGAGCCTCCGCTGCAACGGGTCAACATCGTGTTCATGGGCATGGGCGAGCCTTTCTTGAACTACGACAATTTCATGAAGTCGGTGCGGCTGCTGGTGGAGGGCGTCGGGATTCCGGAGTCGCGGATGACGGTGTCGACAGCGGGGATCGTGCCGCGGATTCGCGATTTTGGGCAGGAGACGGTGCGTCCGAAGCTGGCGATTTCGCTGAATGGATCGAATGACGAGCTGCGCAGTGCAGTGATGCCGCTCAATCGGAAGTGGAACCTGGCGGAGTTGATGAAGGCGGCGCGGGAGTTTCCGCTGCGGACGCGGGAGCGGATGACGTTTGAGTATGTGCTGATCGAGGGCGTGAACGACGCTCCGGAGCAGGCGCGCGAGTTGGTGGAGCTGGTGCGGGGAATGCGGGCAAGAATCAATTTGATTGCGCTGAATCCGGGGACGGAGCTGCCCTATCGGACGCCGGAGCAGGAGCGCGTGGTGGCGTTCCGGCGAATATTGGTAGACGCGGGAATCCTCGCCTTCGTGCGGCGTCCGAGGGGGCGCGATATTTTTGCGGCCTGCGGACAACTGAAGAGGACGGTGGAGGTGACACCCGTTCCCGTAGAGAGGCGGCTTGCCGCGTCCCCCGAAGCCGCGGAGTGAGACGGGGCAAGCCCCGTCTCTACGGACAGAGCTACGAACTGCTGCGGGCCGCGGCCCGATTGGGCTCGCCGAGCGGGGAGCGGATGGCCGCATTGCTTGCGATGCGCAGTTCCATCCGGAAAGCGGGGTTCCGGGGGGGCGAAGACTGCAAGAGACGGCCGCCATGTTCTTCGACGATGCGGCAGCAGGCGCTCAGCGAAAGCGTAGAAGGCTTGTTCGCGCCTTCAGAGTTGAGCGGCGACGCGTAGGTGGGGGGCTGTGAGGAAGAATCACACGGGGAAGAATCGTACGCGGAAGAATCGTGTGAAGAAGGATCGCAAGAGAAGAAGTCAACCAGAACGAAGTCGTTTTGGCGGTGCGTGCGAACGAACAGGGTGGGGCGTGCTTCGCGATTGAGATGGGCGCCGATCTGTCCGGCAAGGTGCATGCAGACGTGGAGAATCTGGTTAGAGTCGGCGAGCACGAGCGGGAGCGGAGAAGCGAGGTCGAGGCGGATCGAACTGCCTTCCGGGTCCAATTGGGGAGCCAGCAAACGCATGGCGGTCTGCAGCACGGAGTTGATGTCGACGGCGGCCAGCCGGGCGGGAGCCTGACCGGCAAAAGTGAGCAGGCTCGCCACCAGCGCTGTGGTGCGGCGGACCTGTTCGCCGATTTGCGCGGCCTGGAGTTGTTCGTGCTGCGGAAGGTTGGACGCGCTGAGCAGGTCGGAGTATCCCAGCATGGCGGTGAGCGGGTTGTTGATCTCGTGGGCGGCGCCGCCCACCAACTGGCCGAGCGAGGCCAGTTTTTCCGACTGAATGAGCTTTTCCTGCAAGGCCTTGAGGTCGTCCAAAGAGCGGCTGGACCTTTCGAGAAACAGCGATAGCTCGTCGCGGAGCAGGTGCTGGCGCCAGAAAAACACGACGCCCATCACGACCATGGTGAAAAGACTGACGGCAATTCGGAAGGCCTTGACCGAGGGCGGAAGCTTCACGGCCAGTTCAGCGTGCACGGCGCTCCAGATGATGCTGAACAGAGCCAGCATACTCAGGCGCGTGATCCAAATGCCGAGCACCGGCCGCGACGGCTTGAAGTCGGACAGGTCGTAGCGCAGGGCGAGCAACGGGGCCGCGCCCATCCAGGCCATGGAAACGGTGAGAGGGATGTCGTAGATGTTGCCGCTGTAATAAAGCTTGTGGCCGATGGCCCAGTTGGCGACATAGGAACTGGAGGCATAGAGTGCGCTGGCGCCGAGCAAATTTCCGTAAAGCTGCCGCCAGCCTCCCTGAGCAGTGTAGGCGAGGAAGGCAAGCGAAACCAGGAGCACGAGTTTCTCGGTCAGATACGCAAAGTTGAGATTGGCGCTGTAAACCGCTTCATCGACCTGCACGGTTTGCCAGGGGATGACGGTGTATACATAAATGAAGACCCACCAGATGAGCAGGAGGGTAAAGTCGAGCATGCGGATGCGTTCATCGCGTTCGCCTTCGCGGAGATGAGGAAGCACGGCGAGAGCGGCGATCATGGGCACCAGATGCAGGAACAGAACAACATCGCCCAGGAAGGGATTAGGCACATCCTGACGCTTGAAGACCTCAAAGTAATTCCACATTCCCTGGTAGGTAAGCCAGAAGATCATGCCCACGCTCATGAGGATCCAAAAGAGCCGGATGTGGAGAGTGGGACAGCGCGCGCGCGTGGTGTTGGCCAGGAAGGCGGCGGTGGCAACCAGCAGGAGACCGCCTTGGATGAGGTCGCTGGCGATGGTCAGGGAGTCGCCCCTTGGCATGAGCAGGGACGCCGCCGTCTGGGCGAGAACCAGCGTGATCAGCAGAGAGAGCCAGAGTTTAGTCAGTTTAGCCAACGCACACCAGTCCGCCTCCATTTTAGGGCCCGGGATGCGGGGGCAGGGGTTACTAGCGTAACATCGCCAAGGCAGAAGTTAGAAGTGAGAACTGCGGAATTGAGAAGCTCATGGAGTTTGGCCGAGATTGCCTTTAGAATTAGTCGCTCAACTGGAATTAGTCGCTTAACTTGGGTTGTTTAACTACGAGAATCTCTTGTCCTGGATGGTCCCTCGATACCGTGATCTATGGCGCTTCCGGGCGCCGCTCAGTGCGGGCGAAATCCGACGCTCGGAGCGCTGGCTGGCCACGGCGCGAGTGGCGCTGACGACGACGGCTCTGGTTACTCTCTGGATGGAGCCGGTGCGTGGGTTCGTGTATTCGCGCTGGCTGTACTGGCTGCTGATCGTGTACTTCGTGCATGCGGTGGTGGTGATGGTGCTGGTGCGCTTCCGACCGAGGTCGACCGCGGCTTTTCGTCTGGTGGTGCACGCGGCGGACATCGTATGGCCGGTGCTGATCTCGATGTTCGCGACAGCGCAGCGGGGGCCGTTCTTTCTATTCCTCGTGTTCGTGATGGCGGCGGCAGCGTATCGCTGGGGGCTGTGGGAGACGGTGGGTACGGCGTGTGCGGCGGTGGCGTTGCTGTGGGCCGAAGCCTTCGCGGTGCGAGTGGGATTGGAATCGGGAGCGGATCAATGGCTGCGAGCGGTGCATCTGCCGCGGCTGGGTGTGAGCGTGCGGGAACTGGAACCGCAGCAGCTGTTCATGTTTTCGTTCTATCTGATTGTGCTCGGATTCTTGCTGGGCTACATGTCGGAGAACCAGAAGAAAGTGCGGGCGGAGCGCGCCGTGATCACGCGCGTTCTCAGTTCGGCGCGGGTGGAGGCCGGACTCACCGGGACCATGCAGCAGATTCTTGGCGAGGTGATGAGCATCTATGGCGCGGCGCGGGTGCTGGGAGCGTCGCAGGAAGCGAACAGTTACCGGGTGTTTCTGGCTGAAGTGAAGCGTGGCGCCGAGGGTATCGAAGCGCTGCGCTGGCGCGAAGCTTTGCCGGAAAGCGAAAAGGTGTATCGGTTCGAATCTGCAGCCGACGCCATTTACGCGTCGCGCAGCGCCAAGGGTTTTCGCACGGTGCTGCTGGATCGTGAGGGCGGGCGGCTGCGCGATGTGAGTACCGGATTCCTGGATGCGCTGGCGCGCGTGGAAAAATTTGACGCGCTGGTTTCGGTGGCGTTGCTGTTTGGCAGGGAGTGGTCGGGGCGCTTGTTCCTGTTCGACCCGGAGATGATGGGGGAGCCGGAAGAGGAATTGCGATTTCTGCAGGAATTTGCGCAGCAGGTGGGTCCGGCGATTTACAACGTGTACCTGATGCGGCGCCTGCGGGAACGAGCCGGGGCGCTGGAGCGGGCGCGATTCGCGCGCGAACTTCACGATGGAGCGATTCAATCGCTGATCGCGGTGGAAATGCAGTTGGATGTGCTGCGGCGCCAGTCCGGGACGCAGGCGCCGGTGGTGAACGCCGAACTGGGGCGGATCCAGAAACTGCTGCGCGAGGAAGTTCTGAAGTTGCGCGAACTGATGCAGGAGATGAAGTCGTTCGAAGTGAATGCGGACCGGCTTCTCGGTTTCATTTCCGACACGGTGGAACGCTTCCGGCGGGAGACGGGAATCGCGGCGGAGTTCGTCAGCGAACTGGACCGGGTGGATTTGCCGCAGAAAGTGTGCCGCGAACTGGCCCGCATTGTGCAGGAGAGCCTGGTGAACGTGCGCAAACACAGTGGAGCGCACCACGTGCTGGTACGGCTGGCGCAGCGGGCGGGGAATCTGCAATTGACGGTGGAGGACGACGGCAAGGGATTTTCTTTTTCCGGGAAGTTGTCGGATGCGGAACTGGAGACGTCCGGGAAGGGACCGGCGGTGATCCGCGAAAGGGTGCGGCTGCTGGCGGGCGAAATCACGATAGAATCGACACCGGGGCACGGCGCGCGGCTGGAGGTACGGATTCCGCCGGCGAGAAAGGCCAATCATGGATAGGCCAACCACGGATAGACAGAGCACGGATAGGCAGAGCACGGATAAACGAATTCATTCCATACGCATTGTGATTGCCGACGATCACCCCATCTTCCGCGACGGGCTGCGGCGCCTGCTGGAGTCGGAAGGGGATATGAAAGTAGTGGGCGAAGCCTGTGACGGCCTCGAGGCCGTGAAACTGGCGAACGAACTCAAGCCCGACATCCTTCTCCTCGATCTGGCCATGCCGCACCACACCGGCCTCGATGCGCTGCGCGACCTGAACACGGGCGGGGGCGCGGCGGCGGCGGTGCGCATCATCCTGCTGACCGCGGCGGCGGAGAAGAAGCAGGTGGTGGAGGCCTTGCAATTGGGAGCGCGCGGTGTGGTGCTGAAGGATTCTGCCACGCAACTGTTGCTCAAGAGCATTCATGCGGTGATGTCCGGCGAGTACTGGGTGGGGCGGGACAGCGTCTCCAATCTGGTGCAGTACCTGCGCAACCTCATGCAGAGTACGAACGAGGAATCGAAGCAGAGAAAATTCGGGCTGACGCCGCGAGAACTCGAGATTGTCTCGGCGGTGGTCGCGGGCTATGCCAACCGGGAGATTGCCGAGTACTTCAAGATCAGCGAGGATACGGTGAAGCACCACCTCAGCAACATCTTCGACAAACTTGGGGTTTCCACCCGCCTGGAACTGGCGCTGTTTGCGGTGAATCAGGGCCTTCCTCTGAAGACGATTGTGTGATCACGAGGTCGACGGGATCTAAGGGGAACACCTGAGTTATGGCACGATAGTGCCATTTGAGGTCACCGGTGTGCTATTGGGTGGAGGGGGCAGTTCTTGATATTTTACAGTTATACGACGGCGAACAACTGTCCCGCGGAAGGTAAAGCTGGGGCGTGCCGTCGATGGGAGTAAACAGTGATTAAAGCAATCCGTCAATTTTGGAATGAGGACAGCGGTCAAGACGTCGCCGAGTACGCGGTGATGCTCGCGGTAATCCTGGTGATTGTAATTGGCACGGTCCGGCTGATTGGCGGCAACGCCAACAACGTGTTTTCGCAAGTCGGAAGCGCAATGGGGACGCAGTAGCCGATGACCAAGTCCCCGCTGCGTCTGGCAGCGGGTTTCCCCTGATTTTCTCTGCCGGTTCTCTTCCCAAGACAAAGTCTCACAGGGTTTCAACATAAGGCTCTTGGCTGCCGGTTGCCAGGAGTGTGAGCCCGTGCACTTCAGACCTTGAAACTCCGCTAAATTGTGCCTTCTCTTACTGTCCCGTCGGAGCTGCTGCTGTCTTCTCCGGAGCCGGAACCGCTTTTTCTGGAGCGGCGGCGGTGCCGAGCCGGGTGAGGAACGGGAAGAAGGGCGTGACTTCGAAGGGCATCTTGTCGGCCGCTGTGGTGATGGCGACCGGCTTGGTCTTGATCAGTTCGAGTTGATTCGTCCAGGGATCAACTTTGACCCGGCCACCGAGAGGAAGTGCCGCGACCTGATCGGCCTTCTTCGGGTCAAATTGCGGCGAGGAGGTCATTAGCGACGACATCCTGGTGGCATTGCCGTTGAGGAGGCTGTCGCCAAGGTGCGCCCGAATCAGGTTCCGCAGTTCCGGAGCGCGAGCCTGGACGGCTTTGAGGAACAAGCCGGCGTTGCCGAGCTTGTCTTTATAGGGCGAGTTGTTGAGCAGTTCGACGGCCTTCTTGTCCGCCGCTTCTTCTTCGCCCTTATCGCGAGCGAAATCCATGCGCTCGAAGGTGCGCTCGTCGGGAAAGAACATGCGGTCGTTGAAGGCGAGCTTGGTGTTGAGGTGATGGCCGAGCACGATGTGTGCCAGTTCGTGGGTCAAAATCATGGCTAGGGCGGCTTCGTCGGGCAGCACGTCAATCATGCCGCGGCTCACCACGATGGTGTGGCCAATGGTGAAGGATTCGAGCGGCGTGGTCATCAGCACGCGGCACCGGATCTCGGGTTGAATGTCGAGATTATTAGTGACCATCACGTTGTTGACGACCGTTTGCAGCACCTTGTCGATTTCGCCTTCCGGGGCCAGCAGTCCGATCTGCGTCAGGCGGTCCAGCACGTTGATTTCAGCCTGACGTTCCCACTGGCGCTGGGCTTCGATGGGCGTGGCGTCCTGCGCTTTCTGACTCTGGTCCTGGACCACCTGCGGGGCGTCGACAGTAATTTCGGTGAATTCAGAGCTGCGGCGGAGATCCTTCAGGTTGTAGCCCCAGAGCCGCGTCTGCGCCTTGTAATTGAGGGTCTGACCGAGACGATATTTGAGATCGGACTCCTCGGAATAAATCAGCGAAGGCAACCAGACGCCGGGGCGAAGATTCTGACGCCAACTGTCAAAGTGCAGGTAGTAACTGGCTCGAGGATGAGGATAGTAAGTGCCGTTAAAGCGGACGATATTGTAGTCCTGGTCTTCGATCCAGATGCGGCCGAGGAAGCGGCCTTTGCCGGCGTCTTTCTTGGGGGCGACGTCGATGGCGATGCAGCGTATTTCACCGAGGAACTCGCGGCGCACGAAAGTGAAGTCGTAATACTTGCGCTGAAAATCCTGATCGAGGATCACCATCTGCGCAAAGCCCAGGGGCAGGAACTTCATGGAATAAACGTTGCTCAGTTTGCTGAGCATGCGCTTGCCCAATCCGGCCGTGGTGGGCGAGGTGAACGTGCGGTCATCGGTCCCTTCGCTCATATCCAACCGGCCAAGGAAGTAGACGTCGCTGACGGGGACGGGAGCGCCGAGGTCTTTGTCTTCCTTCAGGTTCTGGAGATAGGTTTCGACCAGCGGATGAAGTTGCTTCATCTGCGCCATGAAGAAATGTTCGCGCTCAATCGCCCGGTCGACGACCTGGTCGAAGCTGGCGGCGTTGGCGCTGGCCTGTTGGGAGGCGGCGTCGCGCGTCGCGAGCTCGGGTGTCGGCGTAGTTTGGGCGAACGAAGTCGGGACAAACAAAGACGCGGCGCAGAAGACCAGAGAGAAAGTAAGGAGTGCGAAGAGGGAGCGCAACATTTTTGTTGGTTTCATTTCACCTACGATGCGTGACCTACGATGCAAGTTCAAAAACAATGTGCAATACCGCCTCAAAATCGGCGGGATGTCCGTCAACCAGGGCGGGCTTGAACTGGATCTTCTCGGCGGCATGAACTGCCGATTCATCCAGCCCATGACCGAGACCATGCACCACCTTCACCACGCGAATCTGCCCGGTAGCTGAAAAGACCACATCGAGCAGAACCTCGCCTTCGATCTTAAGCTGCCGCCCCTCATCAGTGTAAACCGGACGGGGCTTGAATGTGATCTGGGCCGGCAAGGTTTTGACGACGGCTTCGGCCGACTTGGCCTTGGGCTGAGAAACGGCGACGTCGGCATCTCCGAAGCCGCCCTGCCGAACCGTACCCCGCGAGGCAGAAACGCCGGAACTACTGCCGATAGCGACGCCGCTGCCAAACCCTGTGCTGGCCACGATCCCGCGCGCTCCATGCGAGCCGCCGGTGCCGTTGCCATAGCCGGGGCCGGAGGGCAAATCAAATGAGCCCGCTTGCGCGATCGTAATCGGGTGGCCGTGCGTCTCCGAGGCGGGCACGCCGTTCGGATCGCCGAAGCCGCCGGTTTGTACTTTCTGCGGAGCGGCTGCGATGGTTGGCATCGCCGAACTTCCGGTGGAGAAGACATTCGTCTTGACCGGGGCCCTGGGGATCAGCGGCTTCACGTCCGGCAGAAGTTCTTTGGTGGCAGCCAGGGTGACTTTTGGCGCCTGCTCCTCGGGAGCCTTCTTCCGAACCAATTCAGTGGGAACGCGCAGAGCTTCGGGGCGCGGCGTTACCGGTTCCGAGATTTTTGGAACTGGAGCCGGAAAATGCTTCACCGGCGCCGGAGCCTGTGGAACCGGAGGCGGAGTGCTGACGAGGCTAACGAAGTGGTAGTCGCGCTCGCGAGGCTCGAGGACATCCGGGTGGAGGATGGCGATTAGCAAGAAAAACACCACCACCACGGACTGCGCGCTGTAGCTGAGAACAAACTTCCCCCATGGCGTGCGAGGCTCGGGAAGAAGGCCTAGGGTCAATTGTGAAGGCTGGGAATCCATGTCCGGCACCTCATGTAACTGCCTGCTTGCGCTTACCAAGAGAAGTGGCCCGTCCGACGAGCTAGCATTTTAAAGACCGCGGGGGACGGGCCTAAGGAGGACACTTCTGAACCGTGAAGTGCACGCCGAAGGCCATTTCCGACGCAGCCTCTCCACCCTTAAGATGCTGCTAAGCGGCTACTTACACGAGAAAAAAGCAATTCTAACAGATCGAAGGACTTCACCTGCAACGTTTTTCCCTATTTGGGAAAGGGAAAATTTTTTGGGAAGTTGGAAGATTTTGCCAGGACTCTCAGGAGGCAAGGTTTCAGAGTCTCGAGGTTTCAGAGTTTCAAATGTACCCCTTCAATGACGCCCGCCTCTACCCTGCAACCTTGAAACTTTGAAACTTGCTACTCGTCGTCTTCTTCGTCGATCTTAATGCGCAGCGACTTCAAGAACTTCAGATCCTGATCGTTGACCTTGAGCTCGGCATTGGTGCTGAGGGTCGAAACGAGGGAAGTCTTGTCGGTGGTATGTTCGCCCTGCTTGCTGACGCCGATGGTGGCTTCGAGGACGAGGAAAATGTCGTAGCCGCCTTCCTTGATGCGGGCCACGACTTCGGCGATCGATTCCGAATCGGACAGAGATTCGTTGATCGCTTCTCCGAGTTCTTTCATGAGCTGCTTCAGTTGCTGATCCACGAGTCCCCCCGCATCGGACGCCGCTGATGGGAAACATCACAGGTGTCTGTGAGGACTCCCAGCGTTATTGTACGCCCGGTTGCTGCTAAAATCGACAAATGATCGACCGAAGGATGATCGACCGAGAGATGATCGACGGACGGATAACCAAGGGCCAAGCGCTGAGAAAAACCAAAGTGATTTTCCGCGCTGCCGCCAACGTTGCCGCCAACATGGTGGAGCGCAGCCGGACGGGGCGGGCTCTGATGGCCGGGATGCGCGCGACCGCGCGTTCTTTCGGGCTGGTGCTCCATCAGCTCTGGCTGGAAGTCACCGGGTTCACGTTTTTGGCGCTGGCCGGAGTCGGGGCATTGGCTGGCATGCGCGAGTACGGGAAGTATCAGTCTGGCCACGCGGCCGGACCCGGGCGGTTGCTGCTCGCGGTATGCTTCACGGTTTCGTTCGCATGGTTTGGGCTGAGCTCGTTCTGGAGAGTAAAGCGAAAAGCGAAGGGCTAAAAGCCAAAAGCGAGGCCTGGAACTGCAGCCTCTTCAGCCGTGACGCTGAGAGTCACAAACAACGCGGCCTTCAGGCCCCAGGACCGTTTCCGTCCACCGGTTTGTAGTCGCAGGCGGAACGGCAGGCTTCGCAGTACATGAGGCCGTCGGTGCAGAGGCGCACGTCGAGTTGCGACTGACAGTACACACAGAATTTTTCGCACCCGCAACCCTCTTCCGGCCGCTCACATTGGGCGCAGACGACGCGGCTTACGCCTGGTCTAGATGACATGGTTGGAGTTTAGTTCGTCAGGCACCGGGAAGGAATGTAACGGAAGTCACGGGAAGCCGGGTCTCCAGGTGCCAGGTCTCAGGTCTTAGGAAAACCGAATCGGGCAATGCCAGGCTCGGCACGCGCGGTTTGCTCTTCCTGAGACCTGACACACCTAACAGCCGAGACCTGCTCTGAGACCTGCGCTTTAATTTGCCGCCCTTCCCGCCCGGATGTTAACTTAATTGTTCCAGATTTTCGGCAGCCCAGCCACTGTCCGAGAGAAGTTTGACCGAGGTTTTTCTTGTCTGTAGCCGAAGTGACTCCCGTTGTGAGCAAGCCGGTCCGCAAGACCGCTTTGAACGCTGTCCATCGCCAGATGGGCGCCAAAATGGTGGAGTTTAACGGCTGGGACATGCCGGTGGAATATCCTGTGTCGATCGGATGCGGCATTGTGGCCGAGCACATGGCGGTGCGCACCGGCGTGGGCGTCTTTGACGTCAGCCACATGGGCGATATCCGGCTGGCCGGGCGTGAAGCTCTGGCTGCCGTGCAGCACATCTCGATGAACGACGCTTCACGCTTGGCGATCGGGCAGGCGCAGTATTCGGCGTTGCTCTATCCGCAAGGGACGTTTGTGGATGACGTCATCGTTCACCGCTTGGGCGAGGACGAGTACCTGCTCGTGATCAATGCCGGTACGCGCGAGAAGGATTTCAACTGGGTTCGTGACAACGTCCGCAACAACACGCGACCGTTTGACTGCACGGTCGAGCATCTCTCTGACGAGTTCACGCAGATTGCGATTCAGGGACCCAAGGGTGTGGACGTGCTGCAGCAGCTGACCGATGCCGACCTGAGCGCGGTGAAGTTCTACTGGGTGACGCGCGGGACGGTATGCGGCCTGAAAGACATCCTGATAGGCCGGACCGGCTATACCGCCGAAGACGGGTTCGAGATTTACATTCCATCGGACGAAGAGACGAGCGCGCGCGTCTGGCGCGAGATTCTGGCCGTGGGGAAAAAGTTTGGCGCTGTCCCTTGCGGCCTCGGTGCGCGCAACACGCTGCGCCTCGAAGGCAAGCTGCCGCTCTACGGACACGAAATCTCGGACACGATCAACGTTTGGGAAGCGGGACTGGATCGTTTCTGCAAGATGGAGAAGCCGGATTTTATTGGGCGCGCCGCTCTAGAGACAGCGAAAGCCGGCGGCGTGAAAAAGACCTTGGTTGGGCTTGAGATGGTGGACCGCGGCATCGCCCGCGACGGATACAAGGTTCTCGACGATGGCGGACGCGAGATTGGCTACGTTACCAGCGGTTCGCCAGCGCCGTTCTTGAAGAAGAATATTGCGCTGGCCTATATTCCGCCAGCGCACGCTGCGGTTGGAACCACGGTGAAAGTCGAAATCCGCGGACAGGGCGTGAAAGCGCAAGTAGTACCGACGCCGTTTTATAAGCGTCCGAAGAAAACAGCGAAAAGCGAATAGCGAACAGCGAGCAGGGAAAGCCAGGAGCTAAAAACGATATGACCTACCCAACCGACCGCAAGTATACGAAGGAACATGAGTGGATCACTGCCGACGGCACGATCGGCATCACGGATCACGCCCAAGAGTCGCTCGGCGACATCGTGTTCGTCGATCTGCCCAAGGTGGGCGCGGAGATCGTCACGGGCAAGCCCTTCGGCACGGTTGAGTCGGTGAAAGCCGTGTCCGATTTGTTCGCGCCGGTTTCGGGGACCGTCACGGGCGTGAATGAAAGTCTGGCTACATCGCCGGAACAGGTCAACAAAGATGCGCACGCATCCTGGATGGTGAAGGTCAAAGTGAAGGATCCGGCGGAACTGAATGCGCTGCTTTCGGCGGCGGACTATGAGAAGTTCGTGAGCGAAGAGGCGGGACACTGAAAAACAGGGCAGATTTTAGAGGTCAGATTGCAGAAGTGAACCCCTCGGTTCCCAGTACTATAGCTGGAAGCGAAGGCTTTTACTTCTGCAATCTCACCTCTGACCTCTGCCATTGCCCCGAGCCACAATCGAAACAGTCGCATCCCACATCCAAAGAAAGTTCCTATGAGATATCTGCCTAAGTCTCCCGCGGATCGCGCTGCCATGCTGCAGGCGATTGGTATCCGCTCCGTGGACGATCTGTTCTCGCCGATCCCAGCCGAGTTTCGCCTGACCCGCGACCTCGCCATCCCGCGGCAAATGGCGGAGTCGGAAATCGTGGACTGGTTCAAGCAACGGGCCAAAGAAAACGGCGAAGGTTACACCAGCTTTCTCGGAGCCGGAGCTTACTCCCATTACCGGCCCGTGGTTATCGACGCGCTGGTGCAACGCGGCGAATTCCTGACGTCCTACACGCCGTACCAAGCGGAGTTTGCGCAGGGCACGCTGCAAGCCATCTTCGAGTTCCAGACGATGATTTCGGAACTCACCGGCATGGACCTGGCGAATGCCTCGATGTATGACGGCTCGACGGGCGCGGCCGAAGCCGTGATGATGGCGGTCCGCATCACCGGGAGGCATTCGGGCGTGATCGCGCGGAGCCTGCATCCCGAGTATCGGGAAGTGCTCCACACCTACGCGACCCACCAGGCGATTCCGCTGCGGCTGGTCTCGTTCACGGACTCGGGACAGATCGATCTGAAGGAGCTTGAGACCGCGGTGGGCGACGATACGGCGTGCGTCCTGATTCAGTCGCCGAATTTTTTTGGGACGATTGAAGACATCGAAGCGATTGCCGAGATCGCGCACAAACGCGGAGCGCTGCTGATCGTGTCGATCGCCGAAGCGGTGTCGCTAGGGATTGTCGAGCCGCCGCGCACGGCCGATATCGTAGCCATGGAAGCGCAGTCGTTCGGAGTGCCGCTTGGATTCGGCGGTCCCTACTGCGGCGTGCTCGCTACGAAAGAGAAATTCGTTCGGCAGATGCCGGGACGACTCGCCGGGCAGACCGTCGACAAGAACGGCAAGCGCGGTTTCGTGCTGACGCTGGCGACGCGCGAGCAACACATACGGCGCGAGAAAGCGACGTCGAATATCTGCACCAATCAGGCGCTGGTCGCGTTGATGGTGAACATCTTCATGACCGTATACGGCAAGGTCGGCTTGCGCGAACTGGCGAAGCAGAATATGGCGAAGGCGGCCTACGCTGCCGATCAGTTCAGTAGACATGCCAAAGTGCGGTTCGCGGGTGCGCCGCGATTCAACGAGTTCGTGGTCGAGACCAGCGAGGATCCTTACGCCATCAACTCGCGGCTGCTGGGACACAAAATCGTTGGCGGCCTGCCGCTGAAGAAGTTCTATCCCGAGCTTGGCCACGCGGCACTGTGGTGCTGCACGGAACTGACCACACGATCCGTGATCGATACCGCGGTCGGCCTCGTCGCCGAGAGCGAGCACTCGGTTCTTAGCAAAGATGCCGAGCCAGAAGAGGTGGTGAGATGACGACGAAGCACATGACTCGCAAAGCCACTCGTCACATCAGCCAAAACGAAGGATTGATTTTCGAAAAGTCGTCTCCGGGCAAAGCCGCGTGGAAGTTGCCGCCGCTCGACGTTCCGGAGGTGGACACGGCGAAACTGCTGGGCAAGCAAGAGCGCAAGGATCTCGGCGATATGCCCGAAGTCAGCGAGATCGAAATCATTCGCCATTTCACGCGCCTCTCGACGTGGAATTACGCCATCGATCTGGGAATGTATCCGCTGGGCTCCTGCACCATGAAGTACAACCCGCGGGTCAATGAGTTTGTGGCGCGCGTCGAAGGCCTTGCCAACGGGCATCCCTATCAGCCGGAGAAAATTTCTCAGGGCGCGCTGCGCATCATCAAGACGCTGAGCGATTGCCTGCTCGAAATCACCGGCATGGACGCGATCACGCTGCAACCGGCAGCGGGCGCGCACGGCGAACTGACCGGAATGCTGATGGTGCGCGCGTATCACGAAGCAAAAGGGAACGCGCGCAAGAAGATTCTGATCCCAGACTCGGCGCACGGCACCAATCCCGCGACCGCGGCTACGGTCGGCTATGCGGTTGAAAATCTGAAATCGAACGACCGCGGCATGGTCGACGTGGCCGCGCTCGCGGCGCAAATGAATGAAGACGTCGCGGCGCTGATGGTCACGAATCCGAATACGCTGGGCGTTTTCGAGCAGGAGATTCACAAGATCGCCGAACTCATGCACGCCAAGGGCGGCCTGCTCTACATGGACGGCGCCAACATGAACGCGCTGGTTGCCAAGGCGCGGCCGGGGGATTTTGGCGCCGATGTCATGCACCTGAATCTGCACAAAACTTTTTCCACGCCGCATGGCGGGGGCGGTCCGGGATCGGGGCCGGTCGCGGTGAAGAAAATTCTTGAGCCGTTCCTGCCGACGCCGGTCGTCATCACCAAGCCGGATGGCACGCTGGGCTTCGAATATAACCGCCCGCAGTCGGTGGGGCGAGTGCGAGCGTTCTATGGAAATTTCGGCATGTTCATCCGCGCTCTGGCCTACATCTTTGCCAACGGCCCGGACGGCCTGCGGCAGACGACCGAAGACGCGGTGCTCAACGCGAATTACATCCGCAAGGGACTCGAAGGCGTTTACGACTTACCGTACTCGACGCCGTCCATGCATGAAGTCGTTTTCAGCGACAAGCTGCAGTCGAAGAGGGGCGTGAAGACGATGGACCTGGCCAAACGCCTGATCGATTATGGATTCCATTCTTACACGACGGCGTTTCCGCTGATCGTCGCCGGCGCGCTGATGATCGAGCCGACCGAGAGCGAGCCGAAAGAGGAACTGGATCTGTTCATCGAGGCCATGAAGTCGATTGCGGAAGAAGTGGAAGAAGGTCCGCAGTACGTGCTCGACGCTCCGCACAACACGCGCATTTCCCGTCTGGATGAAACCGCCGCAGCGCGCAAGCCGGTGCTGCGCTGGAAGCGGGAGCCGTCAGTTCCCTAGCCTGCGATTTCATCGCGGATCGTCGTACACTACCTCAAGTAGTTCCGGAGGTAGTTCGGGCGATGATCGGGGCCGAGCTTTAGCCGGAAATTAAGTTCGTGGGAACGAGAGAGTCTGGTAAGCAAGGAGATCGAAAATGAAAAAGCACCGCGCGTCATCGTTCCGTTCTTATGCCTGACGATTCGGCCAGCTCCGCCACGGCCCGCCAACTGGCTGAAGGCCACTATTACGCCGCGCTCGATCTGGTTCTCGAAGGGCACCACGAGCAGGCGGTCGATGAGTACCAACTGGCGGTGGCGGCTGATCCGAAGTTCACCGATGCGCTGCATGGATTGAGCCGGGCGCTGCAGGATCTCAACCGGCTTGACGAAGCGATCGTTGTTGCCCAACAAATCTCGGAGATCGATCCCGACGATATCCTGGCGCACACCAGCCTCTCGATCCTGTATCAGAAAAAGGGAATGGTTCCCGAGGCCGAGGCGGAAGGCAACAAGGCGCGGGTGCTGGGATGGAAGCAGCAGCTAAAAAAGGGCGGTGCTGGCGGTTAGCTTGTGAGAGCCTCCGAGATCGGCTTGGACGGGCGAGGGCGCTCTTCCCCACACTAAACCCTCTGCGCGGTAAAATTACCCCATGCGAGAAGTCGTTGTGGTTTCTTCCGTCCGCACTCCGGTGGGGCGTGCGTTTAAGGGGACGTTGCGGGCTACGCGTCCTGATGAACTGGCTGCGGTTGCTATCAAGGGGGCGCTTGATCGGGTGCCGCAGCTTGATCCCAAGGAAATTGAAGACGTCATCCTGGGCTGCGCCATGCCTGAGGCCGAGCAGGGGATGAACGTGGCTCGCATTGCTTCGCTGCGCGCGGGGCTGCCGGTGGAGGTGTCGGCGGTGACTGTCAATCGGTTCTGCTCGTCCGGATTGCAGGCGATTGCCATGGCGGCGGAGCGCATCATGGCGGGCGGGGCCGAGGTGATGGTGGCGGGCGGGACGGAGTCGATGTCGATGATCCCCATGGGCGGGAATAAGATTTCGCCTAATCCGTGGCTGGTGGATCATTATCCGGATGCTTATCTTTCGATGGGGCTGACGGCGGAGCGGGTGGCGGCGCGCTTTCGGATCACGCGGGCGCAGTGCGACGAGTTTTCCTTGCGCAGCCATGAGAAGGCGCTGGCGGCGATTGCGGCGGGGAAGTTTGAAGATGAGACGGTTGCGGTGCCGGTTAGCTTGACTGCTAACGGCAATGGCCACGCAGGCGCAGCCTCCTCGGCTGCGCTGGACGGCCGAGGGCGGCCGTCCCTACGTGAGCAGTTTAAGAGGCAGGAAATTTCTTTCAAGGTGGACGAGGGACCACGCGCCGATACTTCGCTTGAGGCTCTGGGCGCGCTGAAGGCGGCGTTTCACGTGAAGGGCGTGACCACGGCGGGGAATTCTTCGCAGATGTCGGATGGCGCGGCGGCGGCGGTGGTGATGTCGGCCGAGCGGGCTAAGGCTCTGGGCATTACTCCACTGGCGCGCTATGTTGCGTTTGCTACCGCCGGATACAAGCCGGAAGAGATGGGCCTCGGGCCGGTGTTTGCGATCCCGAAGGCGCTGAAGCTGGCCGGGTTGAAGCTCTCCGACATTGACGTGATCGAACTGAACGAAGCGTTTGCGGCGCAGTCGCTGGCGGTGATCCGGGAAGCTGGGCTTGATTCTGAACGCGTGAATCCTAACGGAGGCGCGATTGCGCTGGGGCATCCGCTGGGGTGTACGGGGGCTAAGCTGACGGCCAGCGTGATTCGCGAGCTGAAGCGGCGCGGGGGGCGTTACGGCATGGTGACGATGTGTGTCGGCGGAGGGATGGGCGCGGCGGGGATCTTTGAAAACCTGGCGTGACACTTTTTTACTCGATCTTTACACAATCGCTGTGTTTTTGGCGCTCTTTTGCAGTAACCTTTAGGTGGCTTTTGCCGTCTAAATGAAGTAGAACGACAAAAGATTTTGCCCGATTGGCATCAGTCGGTTGGGAGGTGCTTGATGCGGCTCTCCGGTCTTGTCGTCGCAGCTATCCTGCTTGTCCCCGCGATCATTCTGGCACAACATTCCTCTGGAGGAAGCGGCGGAGGAGGTGGAGCGAGTTCCGGCGGCTTTTCCGGCGGCTCCAGTTCCGGTGGTTCTTCGCACGGCAGTTCGGGTTCTTCCGGCAGTTCCTCAGGTTCCTCGCATAGCAGCTCCTCGGGCGGTTCGCGGTCATCGGCGAGTTCCGCGGGCAGCCACAATTCCAGCAGTTCCGCTTCGCATGTTGCCAGCAAGACTCCGGCATCGCACTTCTCACCATCCTCCAAATTGGCATCGACCAAGGAAAACGCCGCTCCGGAGAAGAGAGGCTTCCGTTCGTTCTTCCGGCATCCGTTCAGGCCAAGGGTTCAGACTGCGGAATTCACTGCTCCCGCGCCATGCCGGAAGAAACCTTGCCGCGTCTGCCCGCCGGGACAATCGCCCAATGGCGCGGGCGCATGCGTGCTTCCGGTGAGCAACACCTGCGCGTCCGGGCTCTACTGGAACGGTTTCGCTTGCGGGGAACAATACCGGTTTAATGACGATTGCCGCGCTTTGGCGGCGCAGCTGGCCGAGCAGGAACGACGAATGCAGGGTCAATCTGACTTCGGCGAGAGCCTGTTCTATCGAATGCTGCGGCAGCAATACGAGCAGTGCCTGGAGCGCTCCCGTTTTCGCGGGTACGGCAGCGCGTCCTTGTTCGCTACTCCCAACTGAGCGGACCAAGAACGCGCGAACGTCAAAGATATCCATGAGCGGAGCTCACGCGTTAGAATGGCTGTCGTTGCTTGTCCTGTATCCACTCAGCGGTTTCCATCGAGCAATCCAAATTTAGAGGTTCGAAAATGGCCACGACAGCAGTTCCCAAGACCAAGATTGCCGGCGGTAGCTTTCTGCTGGAAGAGCGGCAGACTGCCGATGTCTTTACCCCGGAGGATTTTTCCGAGCAGCACCAGATGATCGGGCAGACGACCGAGGAGTTTGCGGTCAACGAAATTCTGCCCCAGGCCGAAAAAATCGAACACAAGGATTTCTCGATTTCGCGCGATCTGCTGAAAAAAGCCGGCGATCTCGGGCTTAGCGGGGTTGAAATTCCCGAGGCTTACGGCGGGCTCGAAATGGACAAAGTCACCGCCGCCATCATCGCCGATCACATTGCCAAGTACGCCGGGTTTGCCACCACCTGGGGCGCGCACAGCGGGATTGGCACGTTGCCCATCGTTTATTTCGGTACCGAAGAGCAGAAGAAGAAATATCTCCCGCGGCTGGCTTCGGGCGAGACGGTTGGCGCATATGCGTTGTCGGAGGCGACCTCCGGGTCCGACGCCCTCAATTGCCGCGCCCGCGCCGTGCTTTCGCCGGACGGCACGCACTACCTGCTGAACGGCGAGAAGATGTGGATCACCAACGCGGGATTTGCCGACCTGTTCACGGTGTTCGCGAAGATTGACGGCGAGAAGTTTTCCGCGTTCCTCGTGGAAAGAAATTTTCCGGGATTTTCGGTCGGCGCCGAAGAGCACAAAATGGGCATCCGCGGATCTTCGACTTGCCCCATCATCCTGAATGACTGCCAGGTGCCGGTTGAGAATCTGCTGGGTGAGATTGGCAGGGGGCATGTCATCGCCTTCAACATTCTGAACGTTGGCCGCTTCAAACTGGGCGCGATGTGCGTGGGCGGGGCGAGGGTTTCAATCGAGAGCGCCGTGGCTTATGCCAAGCAGCGTAAGGCGTTCGGCAAGACGATCAGCGATTTCGGACTGGTGCGCGAAAAGATCGCAAACATGGCGACGCTGATCTATGTCGGCGAATCGCTGGTCTATCGCACGGTTGGGATGATGGATGCGCTGCTGTCGGAGATCGACTCGGCGAGCCCCGACGCAGCAAAGGAACGGCGCAAGGCGATCGAAGAGTATGCCGTCGAGTGCTCGATTCTGAAAGTGTGGGGCTCGGAGATGGTCGATTACGTGGTGGACGAGTCGCTGCAGATTTTTGCCGGCTATGGCTTTGTGGAAGAGTATCCGGCGGAACGGGCGTATCGCGACGCGCGCATCAACCGCATTTTCGAGGGCACGAACGAAATCAACCGGCTGATCATTACGGGATTCCTGCTGAAGCGGGCGATGAGCGGGCAGTTGCCACTGATGCCGGCGATCAAGAAGCTGATGGACGAAGTGCTGAGCGGGCCATCGGCCGGCGAGGAGATCGAAGGGCCGCTGGCAGAAGAGCGGAAACTGGTGGCGCAGGCGAAGAAGCTGGGACTGTTCATCGCCGGATCGGCCACGCAGAAATACATGATGGCGATCCAGGAGCAGCAGGAGGTGATGGGTGCGATCGCGGATATGACGATCGAGATTTACGCCATGGAGTCGGCGGTGCTGCGGGCGCAGAAGATGGTGGAGGGCGTTTCTTCTACAAAGCAGGGCGAAGCGTCGGCTGCGCTGCCGATTGCGATGACGCGAGTGTATCTGACGCAAGCACTGGAGAAAGTAGAAGCGGCGGCCAAGAGAGTGATTGCCGACGTGGCCGAAGGCGACATGCTGCGGACGCAGTTGGCGATCGTGCGGCGGTTGTCGAAGCACGAGCCGTTCAACACGATTGCGCTGCGCCAGCAGATTGCGCAGAAGACGATTGAGGCGGGGAAGTACACGCTGGCGTAGACGATTAGGCATTGTGGTGTTATGGCCTCCCGTGCAGCCAGACGCCCGTGCTAACGTTATGCAGAGGGAGTCGAAGGAAGATGCCCATCGGAACATTCACCGCTGTTCTGCACAAGGAAGGCGACCTGCACGTTGCCGACTGCCCGGAAGTGGGCACGGTCAGCCAGGGAAAGACCGTCGAAGAGGCCATCGCCAACCTGAAGGAAGCGACTGAACTCTACATGGAGGAGTTTCCCCCTGACGGATCGAGTCGCCCGGGTGACCGTATTCGAGGCGCGCTATGCCTAGGCTGCCCCGCGTTTCCGGGGCAGAAACGATCCGCGCTCTTGAACGTCTGGGCTTCAGTCAGGTTCGGCAACGTGGCAGTCACGCGGCGGCGGCTTCAATTCCGACTCCGGCTCGTTGATCGAAGGTGTCCCGATCGCGAACCTGGCAAAGATCAAAGTCGTGTCCGTCTACTATCGCCTCGCACCGGAGAACCCCTTTCCGGCCGCGGTCGATGATGTGGTTGCGGTCTACAAAGAGCTGCTGAAAACTTACAAGCCGCAGAACATCTGAGCCGTCACTCTTTTGGAAAGTTCGGGTCCGCCTTCACTTCTTCTATCTGTTTCGTGTGGCGCTCGGAGTGCGCGGAAATCAGCAAAATCCACTGATACGCATCCATCTGTCCCAGCAGCGGATGCGCGAAGAAGTGATCGCGAAGATCGTCGTTGGTGGTTCGGATGTAGTCCATCGTCGCCCTGCGGCTGTCTTCAAAGGCTTTGGTGAGTTCTTCGCGCGTGGCCCAGCGATTGGTTGGTTTCAGGAATTCCGGCGCCTGCGCCTTGTGACTGCGGTCTGGGACCCTCTCCAATACTATCTCGTCCTTTCCCGCAACCTCAGCGCGCTTCTCGGGTGTGGCCGGGGACGCCATGATCTGTTTTTGCACCAGTGCAAAGAGGGCGGACTCGGCGACGGCAATGTGCTCCGACACCTCGGCCACCGACCAGCGATCCGGGGCGGGCTTGAATCTCCATTGCTTGTCCGACAAGCCAGCGATGGATTGCAGAAAGGCGTCTTGGGTGGCTTGCAAACTCTTCAGCGCGGCGTCACGCTCCTCGGCCGTTAAGGTTGTTGGCGCCGGGGTTGTGGCGGTTTGAGCGACGCTTGACAGCGCAAGCGTGAGGACGAGGCACAGCACGGCACAGCACTTCAATTGGACTTTCATTTCATGGCCCCTGTGAGATTGGAAATGCGGCAGAGCAATTATAACGGCGGAACAGGAAAGCGCAAATCGGGGCTTACTCGGGGCTTACTCGAACCAGCCGCTGCGGTACGCCAGCCACCACGACGCGTATCCGATCGGAATGGTCGCGCCCAGCGCCCACCAGATCGGCAGAATGAAATCTGCAGCCAGCCCAAGCACGGTGAAGGAGATCCAGAAGATCTTGCGCTCCATATCTGGATTGTAAGTCTTTTCCGCCACCGACGATCCAGGTTCGGCGCTTGAAGGAAAACTTCGGTTTGGCGTCAGGACATCGAGCGGGAAAATCAGGCTTTGGGCTTGAGTTCTTCCATCACACTCTGGATCAATTCTTTGGCATCGGTGAGGTTTTTCATGATGAGTTGCACATCCATGACCGGCTTGCCCGGCCAGCGCTGGCTTTGGCAATAGACGCCGTGCTGGCCGACGAGGGCCATGGCGTCGGTGACCAGATCCATGGTGACGGCGAGGCGTCCGCGGGGCACGCCCATGCGAACTTCGTAGTGCTCGAGCTCTTCCTGTCTCTCGTTGAAGACGGCCATGGATAGATTGTAGCGAGGATGTGGGTATAATTCTCGTGCAGCTCTTAGCTCTTAGCCTTTATCTTTTAGCCAAAAGCCAACGGCTAAAAGCCAAGAGCCCCCCAGGAGGAAACAAATCATGAAGAAATTTGCCTTAATCGCAGCGTCGTTCTTTGCGTTCGCGACTCTCGCCTCGGCGCAGATGGGCATGTCGCAGGACAAATCCAAGCGGCCCAGTCCGCCGGCCAGCGCGGAGTGCAAGTTTTCCGGCGGTGGAACGACCGTTCTCCCCGGAACGACCGTTCTCCCGGGAACGACCATTCTCGGCGGGTCCGGGGGAACCATCAAGATCGACTACTCCAGTCCGCGCGCGAAAGGGCGGAAGATTTTCGGCGCGGCGAGCGAAAAGGCGCTGGTGCCGTACGGAGAGATCTGGCGTACCGGCGCGAATGAAGCGACTACGTTTGTCACCGATACGAATCTGACGGTGGGCGGCAAGGCTGTGCCGGCGGGCAGCTACACTATCTTCACCATCCCTAGGGCGGACAAGTGGACGCTGATTATCAACAAGAAGAATGCCGAGTGGGGCATTCCTTATAAGTACGAAGCCGACGAGTTGGCGCGAGTTGACATGCGGGTCGCGAAAACGGCGGCGCCGGTGGAGAATTTCACCATCGCTTTCGACCCGGCGGGCAGCAAGTGCACGCTGCGTCTGGAGTGGGAAAACACGCGCGCCAGCGTCGATATCACAAAGTGAGAAGTTGATTCGAGTGCAAAGGCCGAAGCGTCCGCTTCGGCCGACGCACTCAAGCTGCGCTCGGCTTGGACGGGCGAGGGCGCCCGTCCCCACCGAGCGCTATACTGGGACCCGATGCGGACGATGCTGCGCTTTCTTTGGAACTCCACCCGGGGCCACCGGATTGCTCCCTGGCGCAGTCCCTATCTTCTATGGCGGATCGAGACCTACACCGGCGTCAAGATGACCCAGATTGGATTCCTGGAATTCTGGGGATTTATGTGGACGGAGCGAAGCAACCTGTGGCGCTTCCTGAAGTGGACGGCGGAGATGGATCGCTACGTCCACCCCGGGGCGAAGGGCAGCACTTAGCATTTGGCATTTAGCACTTAGCCAAAAACACTTCGACACTACTCTCTTTACCTACGGACGAGTGAAAACCCCATGGGCCGTGACCTGGTTGCTCTTAAGCCAATGGCTGAATGCTAAGTGCTAAATGCTAAATGCTGAGTGCTAACCCATCACCACATTGACTTCGCTGCCTTTGCCCGCGCCCAGGGTCTGGTAGGCTGAGCCCCGGTTGGTCGCGACTTCCAGAAAACCCATGCTGCCGAGGATTCCGAAGACTTCGCCGGGACTGCCTTCGGCGTAGCTGGCGCACATGCGCGTGGCCTGCGCCTTGGTGCCAATCGCGATCTTGAAGGCGGGCGGCGCGGCTTCGAAAAGCTGGGGCGCATCCTGGGGAGTGATGTTGGTGATGAGGTTGCCAAAACGATCGACCTTCAGGACGATTCCGCGCAGCGTGTGCTCATCCACCGGCTTGGGACGAGGCGCGCCAAAACGGACATAGTCGGTGATCTCTTCGCCGAAGCGGTCGGGCTCGACTCCCTTGGCGAGATAAGCCGCGCACGGGGAGAAGATGTCGCGCGCGTGGAAGGTGTTGCTGCTGGGCTGCAGGAAATAATGCTCGGCGGTGATGTGGCGGACAGCGATGCGCTCTTCGCGGTCGTAGACCAGGGAAAGCACGCCATTGTCGGGCGCCACAAACAGATGGCGGTCGCCGGTCATGAGCACGGGCCGCCGCGCCGTTCCCACTCCGGGATCGACGATCACCATATGAACGGTGCCGGAAGGGAAGTAGGAATAGGCCTGCGAAATGGTGATCGCGCCATCCAGAATGTCGAAGGGCTGCACCGCATGGCTGATGTCGATGATCTGCGCCTCGGGGGCAATCTCCAGCATGACGCCCTTCATGGCGCCGACGAAATGATCGTTGAGTCCGAAATCGGTGGTGAGAGTGATGATCGGGTGGCGTTCCAATCGGTTACCTCGTGGAACCTGAAAGTTTCAGGAACTCCACGAAAGTATCGGACGCGGCACGATAGCACGTCAAGGCAAGTTGTGGGTGGAGCGCCGGGCGTCCCCGCCCGTCCCTCCACTATGCTTCGTCGGCGGGCGCGATGCTAGTCGACTTGCACGTCGCCGGAGCCGGTATGAACCGAAACCACTGGGCCGCCGCCGCGCACTTTACCGACTACGCTTTTCTTCGACTCCGCGATGCGGCCTTGGACGGTGGTGGTCACGGGATGGCCGAGCGTGACGGTTCCGGAATTCGAGGAGATGTCGACGTCGAAGGCTGCGTCCGAGGGCACATGCAGCGTCACGTTGCCCGATCCGGTGCGGACGCTCCACATATTCTTGGGCAGGCCTTTGCCGTGAATGTCGCCGCTGCCCGCCTCGGCGTGGAATCCGCCATTGATGCCATCGACCGTGATGTTGCCCGATCCGGTGCGTATCTCCACGTCGCCCGCGCCCGTTTCTTCGATTTCAATGTCGCCGCTGCCCGCTCTGATCTTCGCGGGACCCGAAAGTTCGCGTCCCTTAACATTTCCCGATCCCGTCTGGAAATGCATTTCACCGGTGAGTCGCGCCAGTTGCAGGTCGCCCGATCCACTCTCCAGATCGATGTTGCCCTTGAGGCCTTCGACATTCTGACCGCCGCTGCCGGTGTGGGCTCGGATCGCCGTGCTTTCCGGGACGGTGATTTCGTAGTCGACGGAAATGTTGTTGATGTTGACGTAGTCGATGCGGATGCTGTTCCCGTTCTGGCGAATGGGAGGATTCGTCTGCAACTCCTGCACCTCCGCCTTGTGGTCGCCGCCAAACCAGGAATTGTTCGAGTGAATCTTGGCATGAATCGAAACCGTGCCCGCGGCGCCGTTGCGAACGGTAATATCGCCGGAGCGAGTCAGGACTTCGAGATCGACCGGGCCATTGACCTGGAACGACCGGTCAAAGGTTCCGATGACCCCGGCGAAACAAGCGAGTGAGCTGGCCAAAATGAAGATCAGTGTGCGAACGGCAAGATGGGAAGAAATATGAGTCATGGCAATTTGCCTCCGGGAAGTTGAGGTCTCAGGTCTTAGGTCTCAGGATCAGTGCAGCTCGCCCTGTGTTTTTCCTGAGACCTGAGACCATGTTCTTTACTGCAGCACCACCTGGTCGCCTTCCTTCAGCCCCGATAGCAACTCGGTCTTGGCGCCATTCGAGATGCCGATGTTGACGGCGATTTTCTTCTTGCCTTCTTTGGCTTTGGCGTCCGGTACTTCGACCGATGCCTTCTTGTCCTTGTCGTAGATGATCGAGCCTTCCGGAATCTGGAGCACGTTCTTGTGCTCTTCGAGAATGATCTCGGCGTTGGCCGTCATCATGGCTTTCAGGACGCCCTCGGGATTGTTGATCGAGACTCGCACCTCGAACGTCGTGACGTTATCTTTCTCTACGCCCATGGGAGAGATTTTCGTCACTTTGCCGGTGAAGGTCTTGTCCTTGAACGATTCGACTTTGATGCGGGCGGGCTGTCCCAGATAGACCTTGCCGATATCGCTCTCGTCCACTTTGCCTTTTACATAAACCTCGCTGGTATCGCCGAGCGTCATCACGAGCGTGGCCGACGAGCCCAGCACCAGGATGGAGCTGACCGCGTCGCCAATTTCCACGTCGCGCGAAAGCACGATCCCGTCCAGCGGCGACTCAATTGTGGTGTAACCGAGCTGTTCTTCGAGTTGTTTCAGATTGGCGCGGTCCTGCGCCACTTGGCCCTCGGCCTGGCCAATCTTGGCCTGCAAGACGCGCAACTGCGCCTTGGCCACATTCTGCTTGTTCAGCGACATCTCGTAATTCTTCTCCGCGTCGTCGAGCGCGGAAGCGGAAACCACGCCATCCTTCGCCATGCCTTGGGCGCGCTCATAGGCGCGTTTCAGCAGCGGAACGTCGGGACCCTCGGCGTCGACTTTGGCGCGCTCCAGGTCGGCTCGGGTGCCGTTCAGGCTGGCGCTCGAGCCCTCCAATTGCGCGCGGGCCTGGTCGACGCGAGCCTGAATCTCTTCCTTATCGAGCTCGGCGAGCACCTGACCCTTCTTCACTCTGTCGCCGTAATCGACATAGAGCTTTTTCACGATGCCGCTGGCCTTGGATTTGATTTCGACCTTAGTGATGGGCTCGATCTTGCCGGTGGCCACCACGCTTTTTGCCAAGTCTCCCTTCTCGACTTTGGCGAGCTTCGAGGGGTCGATCTTGGTGCCGCCGGTGGATGCGATCAGCGTGACGGCAACCACCAGGACGAGAACAGTTGCCGCTATCGAGATCCAGATGATGCGTTTGCGCCGCTTTTTCTTGCCATTGCCGTTGCCTTCCACGACCGCCTCCTGCTTAATTTCAAATCTTAGAACGGGCATGCACTTAACTTGTTACGGGAGGAACCTCGCAATAGTTCCGGAAAAATTCTCAGGCATCCTGCGCTTACTTAGACCGCCGGACAACGAAAAAGAAAGCGATCACTTTCGCAAACGCTCACTTTTCTCGTTCTTCCAAGGGCGCAAGGGTTCCCACGATTGTACTGCCAGCGAGTGCCAAAAGCCCGCGAATCGTGTGCCATGAATCCCGATTCCCGAGCGATTATCCCTTTGGAATGTTAAAATTAGAGTTCCATGATTGCGTACGTGCTGCTGCGGGTGTTCGTCATCCTGCTCCTGGTGGCGGTCAATGCCTTCTTCGCCGCGGCCGAGTTCGCGCTGGTCAGCGTCCGCGAAACCCGCATCCAGCAGTTGATCGAAGCCCACCGCGCCGGCGCCCGCACCGTCCTCAAACTTCACCAGCAACTCAACCGCGTCGTCAACGGGGTGCAACTGGGAATCACCGCTACCAGCCTGACCATGGGCTGGCTGGGCGAACCGGCTCTGGCGCGCCTGTTCGAAGACTGGATCGGAAGCGTGCCCCATGCGGCGATCTACGCTCATGGCGTGGCCGTTTCGGTGGCATTCGTGATCATCACCAGCCTGCTGGTAATCATGGGCGAACTGGTTCCGAAGTCGCTCGCGTTACAACGGGCCGAGCGGGTCGCGCTGGCAGTCGCGGCGCCCATGGACGTTTTCCTGACGGTCACGCGGCCGCTTACGATTGCCCTGAGCGCCTCCGCCGGTTTTGTGCTGCGCGCCTTCGGGACGCGCGAGATCCGCCGCGGTTCGATTCATTCTCCCGACGAACTCAAGCTGATCATCACCGCCGCTCACCACTCGGGGCAGCTCTCGAACGCGCAGGAAGAGATGCTGCTCAATGCCCTCGAACTGGATGACATCACCGCGCGCCAGGTGATGGTGCCGCGGACTAGAATTTTTTCCTTGCCCTCCGACCTGAACCTGGACGAAGCGCTCTCGCGGGTGGTCGACGATCAGCACTCGCGTATCCCGATCTACGATCCGCAGCGCGGTCCCGAACATATTATCGGCGTGCTTTACGCCAAGGACCTGATGCGCTGGACGCGATTGCGGCTTGGGCCCATTGCCATTCCTCCGGCCGCCCTGCGCGTCGCGCAGATGAAGATCAGCCAGATCATGCACGACGTGCTGGTGGTGCCCGAAACCAAGTCGTTGCTCGAGTTGCTCGGCGAATTCCAGCACCGCAAGCGGCACCTGGCGGTGGTGGTGGATGAATTCGGCTCCACGGCCGGAGTGATTAGCGTCGAAGACGTGCTCGAGCAGTTGGTCGGCGAAGTGGAAGACGAATTCGACGTCGCTTCCACGCAGCCGGCGGCCGACGCCAATGCGCCGCTCGTGCTCGACGGAGCGGTCAATATTCGCGACCTCGAAAACCAGTACGAGCTGAAGCTTCCAGAAGACGAAGGCTACGAAACGCTCGCCGGCTTCGTGTTGTCGCGGTTGCAGAAGATGCCTACCGGCGGCGAGACGTTCGATTACGAGGGGCGGCGTTTTGTCGTGGAGAAGATGGACGGCCATCGCGTCGCGACCGTCAGGATCGAACCGGTGCCCGCGACCCCGATGGCTGTGGCTCCAGCAGTTCCGGCGGCTTCCGAGCAGCGGGCCGGAGATTAGTCCCCTATGCCGCGCTACATCATCTCCCGCGTTCTCTACACCCTGCCCGTTATCTGGCTAGTCGTCTCCGCCGTCTTCTTGCTGATTCATTTCGTCCCCGGCGATCCCATACAGCAGATGCTAGGAGAAGGCGCGGCGGCCGGTGACATCCGGGCGACCCGGCACGCGTATGGGCTCGATGTTCCGCTTGGACAGCAATACCTGAACTACTGGCGAGGCGTGCTGCACGGAGATCTCGGCAAGTCGCTGCGCTTCAATCAGGGAGTGACCAGCCTGATCGCAAAGCGCTATCCGTTTACGTTGCAGCTCACGCTGGCGTCGTTGTTCGTGGCGATTGTGCTGGCGATTCCAGCCGGCGTGCGCTCGGCGCAGCGGCGCAATCTGTGGGACGACCGCACCCTGAGCGTGGTCAGCCTCTTCGGCCTGTCGTTTCCGAACTTCGCGCTGGGTCCAGTGCTGATCCTGATCTTCGCGGTCAAGCTGGGATGGCTCCCCGTCTCCGGCTCCGGCAGCCTCGCCCATCTCGTGCTACCCGCAATTACCATGGGAGGAGCGCTGGCCGCGATCCTGACCCGCATGGTGCGCACCTCCATGCTGGAGGAGTTAGGACAAGACTACATTCGCACTGCGCGCGCCAAAGGTCTGCCGGAACGCACCGTCGTCTATCGTCACGCGCTGCGCAACGCCATGATCCCAATCCTGACCGTTCTCGGATTGCAATTCGGCGCGCTGCTGGCCGGCGCGATTGTGACCGAGACAATATTCTCCTGGCCCGGAATCGGACGCCTGACCATCCAAGCCATCGCCAACCGCGATTACTATCTGGTGCAAGGATGCATTCTGGCGATTGGATTGACCTATGTCGCGGTGAATTTTCTGACCGACTTACTGTACTCGGCGGTGAATCCAAGGATCAGGCAATAGAGAATCATGCGATACGGCGTGGGTTGGGAGTCATCTTCAATTTACGAACGCGTGAGTTCACGGCTCCGCTGTGCTCGCGCATGGGGGTTCGATGCACTACTTTGTGGAAATTGTCGGATGGGTCGGCGCGGCGCTGATCCTGGCTGCCTACGCGCTTCTGTCCTTGGGGAAATTGCAAGGCCGCTCGGCGGTCTACCAATGGATGAATGTGGTCGGTTCCGCCGGCTTTGTCGTGAATAGCGGTTGGAACGGCGCCTATCCGTCGGCTGCACTCAACGTCGTTTGGATGGGCATTGGAGCCTACGTGCTGCTCCAGCGCCGCGGGGATAAGTGAACTTCACGCACCTTGAAAATACGTGCGCGCTGAAATACATGCGGGAAGGGAGGGAGTCTGTAGATGTTCGAAAATTTGGTGGACCTGGTCGGGATCGAACCGACGACCTCTTCCATGCCATTTCTCATCTGCGACTGTAGCGAAGCGACACGGATAAAACTCAAGTGATACTGAGGGGCAGTGTTCATGCGGGGTTGCCCGCTGTTCCCTGCCCCTCACCTGTACCCGAGCGACACGAAACAAACTCACGCGAGGCGGGCAGGGATGCGAGGGTTACGACACAAGCCATGACACAAAGTTGTGCTGCGTGCGGGAATGTGCATACCGAGCAGGGGATGCCTGAGCACGTCCGACACGCCAAACGGCGTCCTATGCGTCAGGAAATGTCCTCTGCGGGCCATCTTGAGGCGCGATCCTTACCAGTCCTCGTCCTCAACGTAACGCTTGCGTTCACTCGCATTCCTTGCCGGATGGTTCCTTGCGCCGTCTCTTGAGCCGTCCCCGCGTTGCCAATCCGCCGAGACGCGCGATCTCGCGCCGCTGTTCCCCGTTCAATTTGTTTGCACGCGACTGGCCGCCACGCTCGCCAGCACACGCGGGACAGACTAGCTCCGTGTCGGGATGTTTCTCACAGTGCACAGCTCGATTCTAGCTTGTGGGTCAAGCGTTTCGCCGGAACCTGCAAGTAGAAAGCCGTCTGAAGGCCGGACACCCGGTTAAAGTCGCTATCGTGAACTTACGGCCCGCCCCGGTTCCGGCGCAGCGCGGCGTCAGAATCTGACGTTGTCCTGGGCTACCCCTTGTCCTCGGTGCGTGGACGGGTTTTTGCGTTTCTCGAATCCCGAAATTTCGGGAAAAAATTTTGGAAAAAGACTTGGCCGTGCGAGAAGGCCGAAAGTGAACTTTGGTGACATTAGGAATCGACGAACTTACCTTGGAAGAGTTCTTGTCAAAGCAAGCCCTGTTTGCACAATATCTTGCGAGACACTCGAAGGGCCAAAAGTGAAAGAAAAAGTGAAGTTTCCTGAACCCTAGGAATTTTGGCGCTGCGCCACTACAATTCCAGTCGCGTGCAATCATCCTTGCGCGTGACCCCGCTATTGTCAGCTGGTATCACTTCGGAAGTCTGGCCCTTGACTGCGCTGCTCACGTGAAATTTTAGGTGGATTCGATATGCTAAGAGAACGACCCTTTGGATGTACTTGCCCAAAATGTAACTTATTCCTGAGATTAGGGACGGTCGAACCAAGTGACCGCGTTGCCATCGAAGAGTTCCGACGAAGATTGATTTTCCAAGGGTGGCAAACCAAGATTGTTCACTGCCGCGAATGCAACGAACCAATAAACTGTACTCCTCAAACTGTGGAGTTCCTTGATCCGGATTAGGGATGACTAGCGCAGGCAGGCCATCTTCTGCTGGCAGAATTTCAATTGTTGTCCATCGGATCGTGTAAGTATCGCTTTGAGAGCCTGTCTGTGGCATAATTCACCCCAGACGCGAAGGCCCTAGCAGGATTCGCCAGAGATTCTAGTTGTACAGAGAGGCCCGGACTGGCATCCGGGCTTTTCTTTTCTATGCTCTCACTCCCGGCTGTTTGCTATCACGCAGCAAGAAGTACAGCAGAATAAGCGGAATCCCTAGGTGAAAAAACAGGCCCACGCAGATGCTCTCCACAGCATCTGGCGTTAGCGGCACCATGCCCTTAGTGAATGCCATGATCGCTCCGATAAGTAGGAGCACGCCGCGTGATGCCCACAACATTACAAGAATGGTGCCGATGCGTTTAAGGATCGCCACAGGGCAATTGTATTCGCTGAGGTCAGAGACGGCGAAACAAATCCGGCAGACTCGTTTTCAGTCCCTTTGCAACCCTCTCGATATTCACCAAGGAAACATTCCGAACGCCGCGCTCGATTCCGCTGTAGTACGTCCGATGCAGGCCGCACCGCTCTGCCGCCTCTTCCTGATTGATCTTTTGTTCCTCGCGTATGCGGCGGATCGCACGGCCAAACCGAATGCGGATGTCGAGCGGCATTGGTCGTCATCATCACGTGGCGCAGCCGATGCGTACACACCCTATGAGTCACAATGCGTGCTAAAATCTGAGCGCCAAAGAGGGGAGCGTCATGCCTTATGCGTTCAACGGGTGCGGGACACGATTCTACGGAGAGCGGGAGCGGGCGGAAGACGGCTCTTACATCACGACCGAGTGGATAACGTTCGTCTATCTCCCCCTCTTGCCCATCCGCTCTTTCCGCGTGCTGCCAGTCGGCAAAGGGACGAACATCCTTGTCCACTCGTCCCAGAGTTATCAGACGATGCGGGTTCCCCTCTGTTGGGAACAGGTACGGAATGTCTATCTCGTCATAAGCCCGATTGTTCTGTTGGTGCTCTATTTCAATTGGTCGGACATTCAGACGTGGGTCAAAGAGGATGTACTGAAGAAGACTCCGCAATCGGCAGTGCAAATGGAGCCACCCGAAGCACAGCCTGTGGAGGCAGACTTGCCGCTGAACAGCAAAGACGCAACCGTCGCATGTGGAAAGGTTTTGAAACTGGACAAGACAGCATTCGAGAGACTAGACCTAGTCGGGCGGTTGTCCGCCGTCGTGAACACTAGCGGATTCACCGAGGAGGAGTTTAAGGAGGCGTTTTCCGCTGAAGAATTGGGGGACGATGCGTTCAAAGCATATTCGTTCGCTTATGTTACATGGGAGAAACAGACGGATGTTTCACACGCCAGCTTCGACAAATTGGTGGTGGACGCTGTCCATTCTCAAGACCTCCTGAAGAGTCTGTCGCCAGAGGATAGAGCCAAGGCCGATGCATACCTAGTGAAATTCAAACGCATGATGTTGAAGGCTTTTGACCTCGGGCGGCATGACGCAAGAACCTCGCCCTGCCCGTTCTGACCCACAGACGCCCGCCCCACAATCGCGTTTGCAGCCCGCTAGCGAGGCTCCGGCACTAACTGCAAGGTTTGCTACGCCTCAAGACAGGTTTCCAAATCCGCGCCGAAAAGTCTGAAATTAGACGACAGGTCGCTTCGGTCATCAGCCCCGTGCCTCTGCCGGATTCGGATGACACAGCCCGCAAAGCCAATCACCATCCGACCGCTGCCACCAAACCGCTTGCTCGTGGTGAACGTGGCAGCGTGGCGCGGGTGCGGGCGTGTTCCCGTTCCCGGCGTCACGCGAACTTTCAAGTGTCCCACTACGGGCGTCCCGCCGGTGTACCACTACGGGTGTTTCCGTGGAGTGTCCCACTAAGCCAGTAGTGGGACTTCTTAGTGGGACACTCACCGTGGTGGGACAGGTATCCTCTGCTCTTAGTGAGACAGAAACTTGATACTGTGCTGCTCGCCGATGAGGGATGTAGTCAGAGACTCGGTGAATCAGCCCAGCTAACACGGCTCGCTTACGGTGACGGCGGACAAGAGTCCAATCGCAACGGAGCAACGCGGCAATCCGCTCCAAAGGCAATGCAACCGGCTGCCCAGGGCGGACAAGTTGAAGTTGACACGACAACGCAACAAACCGCTCGTAACTTGACTTGTAACTTTGTCCTTCGGTCGCGTGCCATGCCTGCTCTAGCGGATCAGGCCCGCCCAGTGGATAGCGCGAGACGGAGACAGCTATTCCTCGAACCTCTGCCTCTGGCAGCGGAGGACTGCACCGGCGTGCATTCCTTTCGAGAAGATCGTTTTCAATCTCCGCCCGTGACAAGCCTTTCCGTCGGAGATAGCCGCCTGCTCGCGTCAGAGTGTCATTCCGTCGGCCTACGGGAATAATGCCGACCTCTGCCGCTTGCACAACGGGCCGCGCCGCGCTTGTGACGATTTCCAGTAGCCAAACGGGAGCAGATGCAGGCGCAAGCTGCAAATTTGCACTTGCCCACTCGTAGGACGCCCCGCTGGGGTGTGTGGATGGCGGTATGAGCACATAGCCGCCCTCGCCGCGCACGTCGAGACCAGCCCCAAGTTTTCCGGTGCTGTTGCGAATTGTCCCGGTTGCTGGATAGGCAAAATAGAAGTGCATCCCGCGTGCGGTTTTGACGGCGAGCGCGGCGGGCAGCGGCCCATTCTTCGCTTCTAGCGCGGAAAGGGAATCGCGGCCCGGCTTGCCGTCAACGTCAATTACCCAGACTCCCGATGCCGCGCCGCACGCAACGCCCCAGTTGCAGCCGGGATGCTTTACTGCCCATTTTCGGATAGTCGCGGGATCGGATGACGCCAATGTAGGCCAGCCTTTCAGCAGTGGCGTCTTGTTGCGCGGAGCGCATGGGAACAGTCGCCAGCCCTGTACGGCCAAGCGGATGTACTCAAGGTCTGGGCATTCAGACATTGGTTACTTCGACGCCGCCAGAAGGCGACTGACCTCATCCGGGGAGAAGAGCAAGCGGCGACAGATGCGGACAGGCTGCAAACGACCCTTGCGAACCATCGCCCGGATCGTGTGCGGGCTGAGTCGAAGCATGTCCGCCACTTCCAGCAAGGTCAAGAGCCGTTGGCTATTCACCGGGCACCGCCTTGCTCTTGCCCGTCCGACCATTCAGGTAGTTCTCTAAGGCTGCGGGAGTGATAAGCACGCGCCTTCCGACGCGCATTACTTTCAAGTCTCCGCGTTGGATTGCAGCGTGGATGGTGCGCTCAGACAAGCCGCACTGTTCTGCGGCCACTCTTACTGAAAAACTGATTGGCATTTGATCTCCTTTTTCGCTTGCTTTCATGCTGAGGGTCGCATACAGTTGCATTGGTATGAAAGTACAAAAGCATGTCAACACGCAAACCGGAGATTTTTGGTACCGATGCAAGCGCGTTGTATTCGAGCAAGGTTTGGTGAAGTGGGAGCTAAGCCGGACAGGTCGCTATGAACTGCTGAAAGCATACGCACAGAAGCCGCATCGCCAACTCGTAGAGGCGAGCGACGACAATGCGCTGCAAGTCTTCGTCAAGGCTTGGGGGCCGCTCAACTTAACTTACCTAAAGGCTTGGGAAGGGTGCGATTCGATTTCCAACTATCGCCGGGAGCGCGACACCCTGCAAGCATGGGTGCGTTTCCTGACGGCAATCGGGAGTCCTGCATACCTGTATGACTCAATCCTCAGCCTGTTGCGATTGTTCAACAAGGGTGACTTCGTTTGGCTTCGCCATCGCTTGGGTATTGGCAGTCTTGAGAGCGGTTTTGATGAGGATGTGGAGAAGCGGTTGGCTAGCGCCACTCCAAGTGAAATTGCGGACGTTTGCAGCTATCTCGCAGGAACATTCCCCTTGCTCCCGTTTCCCCACTTCGTCTTCGACAGCACGGGCAAGGGCGGCCCGATAGTCCGGGCTTCTAGTGGCATCACCTCACTAACGACCGCACTCTACTGGATGGTCTGGCAGGACATATTCATGGAAAGCCCGTGGCAGTTCTGCGAAGAGTGCCACAAGCTCTTTCAACCAGATTTCCACCACAAACGAAAATTCTGCGTCCCGGACTGCGCTCATCGAAAGGCAGCAAGGGAATCAGCGCAACGCAAGAGAGAAGAGGAGAGAAAAGCAAAATGGCACTCGTAAAACGCGGTAAGACGTGGCACTGCCACTTCGTTGTGAACGGGCAGCGTTTCCGACAGTCGTTAGGTGTTACGGACTGGCGAGAGGCGCAAGCCAAGGAAAAACAACTCATCGCTGAGGCTTCCGAAGGGAAGCTGACGCATAATTCCACTACTCTCGCCCGCCTTCCATTCGCACAAGCAGCGGATGAGTACGTGAGTGCCCGGAAGCTGGAATTGGCGTCCGCCAGCCAAGCAAAGGAAAAGCAACTCTTGGTGCAACTGCGGGCCTACTTCAAACAGGAGCCGCTCAAGGCCATCACCGTGAAGCGGATCACTGATTACCGGACATGGAGGGCGGAACAGAAAGTCGGCCCTGCGACACTCAACGCAGAGTTGGGCATCTTGCGCCGCATCCTGAAGCGAGCGAAGCTCTGGGCACGTGTTGCTGACGATATAAGGCCGCTCAAAGAGCCGAGCACGATAGGGCGGGCAATCACTGAGGAAGAAAAGCAGCGGCTTCTCAAAACGGCCGTAATGCGGCCTGAGTGGGAGACGGCTTACCTTGCCGCGATCCTTTGCCTGAATACCACGGCAAGAGGCTGCGAGTTGAAAGGGCTGCAATGGTGCGACGTGGATTTGTTCGCTCGCACTCTGACGATTCGCAAATCCAAGACGGCTGCGGGTGAAAGGGTAGTGCCCCTTACGGACGTAGCGATCTCCGCTCTTGCAAGGCTGCGCCGAAGGGCGGAGGGCTTTGGCACAGTTGAGCCGTCCCACTATGTCTTTGCTGCCTTCGTTCCCAAGTTCACCTTCAATGGGAAGCGAGTAGTGGACTACAACGTCACCGGCTTTGATCCGACGCGACACGTGAAAAGCTGGCGGACGGCATGGAGGACGCTGACGAAGAAATCGGGCCTGCCGGGTTTCCGGTTCCACGATCTGCGGCATTGCGCCATTACTCAGCTTGCGGAGAACGGCACGTCAGATTCAACGATCATGGCGATTGCCGGGCACGTGAGCCGTCGCATGTTGGAGCGGTACAGTCACGTCCGCATGGAAGCCAAGCGCAATGCGATGGAAGCCCTAGCAGTAAGCACCAGAACGGCGGGTTATGACACAAACCATGACACAAACGCCGTTGCTGCAAGCGTTCGCCCCGTCTAAGTTGTTGGGAGATTTGGTGGACCTGGTCGGGATCGAACCGACGACCTCTTCCATGCCATGGAAGCGCGCTCCCAGCTGCGCCACAGGCCCACTGGCTTAATTCTCGCTTAGCTTTGCCGCCGCGTCAAACTCGACTCCGGCAGCCGAACTCAACTAGGATAGGGTTTCAAATACGGAACGACATAATCGGAGCCCTATGTTGAACTCGCGCAATGTTCTTGTTCATTTGCTTCCTTGTCTCCTGGCCGCGCTGGTGATGGTGCTTGCGCCGGCGGCGGCCGCGCAAGATGCGACGGGCGCGGCCACTGGAGCGCAGCCGCCGGTGGCTTATGCCTCGGTCAGCGAATTGAACGGCATCCTGGCGCAATTGCAGCAGACCACGCAGAGCATGCAATCCGATCTCGGAAAAGCGCGCATCGAGAAATGGAGGACTGACGGCGGGACCAAGCGGCAGACGCTGGCGAACGTGGAGTCCATTCAGCGCAACCTGCAATCGGCTTTGCCGGAAACGATTGCGCTGCTGAACAATTCGCCAGAAGATCTGACAACCAGTTTCAAGCTCTACCGCAATCTCGATGCGCTGTATGACGTCTTTGGTTCGGTGGTGGAATCGGCGGGAGCATTCGGATCGAAAGACGAATTTCAGAGCCTGGGCAACGACATGACCGGACTCGAGAGCGCCCGTCGAGCGTTCGCCGAGCGCATGCAGAAACTGACGGCCAGCAAGGAAGATGAGCTGACGCGCTTGCGGGCGCAGATCAAGACGCTGACCGCGGCGCCGCCTCCGCCGCCAAAGAAGATCGTGGTGGACGACACCGAGCCTCCGGCGAAGCCGCCGGCGAAAAAGAAAGTGACGAAGCCGAAGCCGCCGGCAACGACCACGCCGACGGCCACTCCGCCGAGCGCCGCGCCGCCGAAGTAGTAAAGAGGTGAGGCAGGCCGGCATCGGTATCGCGTCCGGTTGTGGCCACTATCTTGGCTGAATAAAATGCGGTAGCGTATATCATCGTGGCTCGGAACCGGATCGATTCTGTCCCGGCGCCGATAATCGCTGCGAGCGTTGGGGTTGATCCGCATTGGGGGACGCTCGGTGTCTGAGGCAAACGCCACTCTGTCCGCGGGAGATCTCGTCGGCAACTACAAAATCCTCGGCCTGGCCGGAGCCGGGGGCATGGGCGTCGTCTATCGCGCGCTCGATGTGAAGCTGGAGCGCACGGTTGCGCTGAAGTTCCTTCCTGAACACCTGGTATCCAGCAGCGAAGACAAAGAGCGGTTTCTGCGCGAGGCGCGGACGGCGTCTTCGCTCGACCATCCCAACATTGGTGCGATCCACGGGCTGGAGGAAACCGGCGACGGACGCACCTTCATCGTGATGGCGTATTACGTGGGGGAAACGCTGGCGCGAAAGATGCTCAGCGGTCCGCTGCCCGTGGCGGCAGCGGTCGACATCGCGATCCAGATGGGGGAGGGTCTGGCGGCGGCTCATGCAGGCACCGTCGTGCACCGCGACATTAAGCCTTCCAATGTGATCCTGACGCAGAGCGGAGTGGCCAAGATCGTGGACTTCGGGCTGGCGCGGCTGGCGTCATCGACGGGCAGCACGCAGAGTATCAGCACGGCGGGAACGATCGGTTACATGTCGCCGGAGCAGACGATCGGCAAGCTGGTCGACCAGCGCACCGATATATGGTCGCTGGGAATCGTGCTGGCGGAGATGGTCGCGGGAAAAAATCCTTTTCTGCGGGACACGCCCGCGGGAACGATTTTCGCGATCCTGAACGAGCCGCCGCGAGCGCTCGACGAGATGCCGGACAAAATTCCGCTCGATCTGCTTCGCGTGATCTATCGGGCGCTGTCGAAAGAGCCGGCGACGCGCTACCAGAGTTGCCGCGAGATGGTGGCCGACTTGAAGGACGTGCGCAGCCGCCTCGATCCCGCGGCGACGGCGCAAACCACCAGCCGGCCGTCGTCCGGAACGGCGACGCTGACCGGATCGGAACTCGCTTCGGAACTACGGAAGCAGATCGCAGAAGCGTCACGTCCCTTGTGGGGCGTGCCGGTGCCGGCGGCGCCGAAGTGGCACCGGTGGCTGGCCGGAGTGGCCGTGGCGGCGGTGGTGCTGGCGGCGCTCTCGTTCCTGCCGCCGGTGCGCGATCGCGTGGCGGGATGGTTTGGCCGCCCGGAAGAGCACATTGCGGTGCTGCCGTTTGAGAATGTGGGCAACGATCCGGCGAATGAAGAGGTGTCCGCCGGATTGATGGACAGCCTCGCCAGCCGCCTGACCAACCTGGAGACGGGGAAGCAGTCGCTGTGGGTGGTGCCGGCGAGCGAGGTGCGGCGGCAGAAGATTGCCGATCCGGCATCGGCGCTGCGGCAACTGGGAGCGACGGTGGCGGTGGCAGGAAGTCTGCGGCGCGAGGGGCAGACGATCCACCTGACGGTGAATCTGGTGAATACGAAGACCCTGCGCCAAGTCGGCTCGGTGACGCTGGAAGATCGCGCCGGAGATTTCTCGTCGCTGGAAGACGAGGTGGTGACGCGGCTGGCCAAGCTGATGCGCATCGACATGACACCGGAGATGCTGCGCGCTTCGGGGAGCCAGGTCAATGCCGGGGCGTACGAGTTGTACCTGAAAGCGCTCGGCTACACGCAGCGCTACGACAAGGCGGGGAATCTCGATCTGGCGATTGCGGCGCTTGATAATGCGGTGAAGGAGGATCCCCGCTTTGCCTTGGGATTTGCCCAGCTCGGCGAAGCCTACCGCCTGAAGTACCGTCTGGACAGAGACACAAAGTGGATCGATGAAGCTCTGGCGAATTGCCAGAAAGCGCAGCAACTGGACGATCGCTTGCCTGTGGTTTATGTGACGCTGGGGAATATTCATCAAGACTCGGGAAAATACGATCTCGCCTTGCAGGAGTACCAGCGCGCGCTACAACTCGACCCGCGCAATGCGGACGCGGTCATTGGATTGGCCCACTCCTACGACAGTGCGGGGCGCACCGCCGATGCCGAAGCTGCGTACAGGAAGGCCATCGCGCTTCGTCCCGATTTCTGGGAGGGCTACAACCACCTCGCTAATTTCTTGGACGACCACCAGCGCTACGACGAAGCCGTTGCGCAGTTTCGCCATGCTATTGAGCTCACTCCCGACAACTGGGCACTCTATCTCAACTTGAGCGGGGTTTACACGGACATGGGGTCCACGCACTACCCCGAAGCGGAGCAGATGCTGCGGAAATCGCTTACCCTTGAGCCCACCTACCCCGCCTATGCCAACCTCGGCTATCTCTACAACCAGGAGCAGAAGTATGCCGAAGCCGCCGCCGCTACTGAGAAGGCGCTGCAATTGAATGACAAGGAGTACGTTGTATGGGGCAACCTGGCGATCGCCTACGAAGGCCTCAAGGACAAAGAAAAGGAAGACAAGGCATGGGACCGCGAAATCGTCCTGCTGGAGCAGGCCGTCCGCGACACGCCGCGCGACGCCGTTGCGCAGTCCAACCTGGGGCTGCTTTACGCCAAGAAAAAGCTTCGCGAAAAAGCTGTTCCTCGCATACAATCGGCACTCGCGCTTGCGCCGGACGACCCGAACGTTCTGGAAAACGCCGGCCAAGCCTACGAGGACCTGGGTGATCGCGCCCAGGGGTTGCAGTATATCGAGAAGAGCCTGCAAAAAGGCTACGCCCTTGCGGACCTGAAGAATGTTCCGGATCTGCAAGGCTTAATCTCGGATCCCAGTTTCCGGCCCAGCGGCAAGTAACTAAATTCAATCGAAAAGGAGCCAGCCATGTCCGCAGCGCGCAACATTCCGTTCGAAGATAACCTTGCAGCCGTGAACATCACGATCGATTCGACGTTCACCCCCACGCCACAAGGCGCCAAGCTTGGGGTTGGACAGACCATCACTTTCACCAACAACTCCGGACAAGAAATCAGCTTGATTCAGTTCAACCCCAATCCCCCTCAAGCGCCCTCTGGCCCGGGACCGACTCTGTTCTCCAACGTAACCGACTTAGAAAATAATGAAGTCTCGCCGGTGCTGACACCCAGCCCCGCCGAAGGAAGTGTGAACTATCTGATATTCGACGAGAATGGGGACGAATATGGGCCCTTTTCCATCCAACTGGGCGACGCGGTCCCGCTGAAGATCCAGATCATTGCATCGGAAATCTATCCCGCGACCGCGGCAATTCCTCAACTGGGCAGTGCGGCCATCTATTCCGACGACCAGCCCTGCGTCCAATACCCCATAACTTGGGGCGCAAACGGCAACCCGTTTACCACTGTCGCATCGTCAGCCGCCTGCGGCTTTTCGTCTAACGCTGTCCGGACGACAAACGCCAACCCTAATACTTACCCGTACGGAATCGTCCGCCCCATCGCCACCGGCGGCGGCAAGATAAAAGTCCAGAGCTAGCAGAAACAGGCGGCGCTTTGAGTCTGCCGCCATCACGGTAACGGCGCTGCGATCTGAAGTGACGGATCACAGCGCCGGGGACCGTCCGCCGCTTTAGCGAGCGCCTGCCGCCGACCGGTTGCAAATACAGGACTTAACCCTGGGAACTCCACAGCCCGCCCTGGAGTCTAAGTAACTAGGCGGCAAGGGTGCGGGAGTCGTGTCAGCAAGAATTAAGATTCCCACCGCTGGGGCTGGAGTGACTCTATAATTGGAGGTAACGCCGTCATGGCGGGAGTTACGACATTGGGCGAACTTGCCAGCGCGATCGGGGCCCGAAACGAGGAATCCGCCGTCATTGCTGAACTGAAGGCGGGTTCGGAAGAGGCCTACTCTTGGCTGATCGGCGAGTTTCACCAGCCGATTTACGGCCTCATTTACCGCATCACGAATGACCCGTCCGACGCGGCGGACACGACCCAGGAAGTGTTTCTGAAAGTCTTCCGCGGAATGAAGCAATTCCACGGCGAGTCGAGCCTGAAGACCTGGATTTACCGTATCGCACTGCACGAGGCGGCCAATCGCAGGCGGTGGTGGTTCCGGCACAAGGCACAAGAGATGCCGATTGATGGCGCCGCCGCGGGGGAACACGAATTTCCCGGAGAAGACCGGCTGGTGGATCCGGGCGAATCTCCATTTGAAAAGTGCGCGCATAGCGAGGTGCGCGCGGCGGTGGAGCAGGGGCTGCAACAGGTTCCCGAACCGTATCGGACCGCGTTGATCCTGCGCGATCTGGAAGACATGTCGTACGAGGAGATCGCGGAGGTCTTGGCGGTCTCGCTGGGAACGGTGAAGTCGCGCATCACTCGCGGGCGCGATGCGCTGCGCAAGAGATTAGCCGGATATGTCCGGGAAGTGGGGCCAGAGTTAGGGCTGCGCGTGCCTGCCGAAAGGCGGAACGGTTCGCGTGGTGGCAGAGAAGTTGAAGTTGAGGTGACACCATGAACTGCGCTGAGATCAAGAAGTTGTTCTCGCCGTATCTCGACGGCCGGGTGAGCGGTTCGGAGATGCGCGCGCTCACGCGCCACATGCAGGAGTGCGCCGGTTGCTCGCGGGAATATGCCGCGATGCAGCGCACGCAGCAGTTGCTGGCCAGTCTGGGTCCGAAGCAGGCCCCGGCCGACCTGGCGCTGAAGTTGCGGGTCGCAATTTCGCGCGAAGCGGCACAGGCGCGGCATCCACGGTTTGAAGGTGTGCTGGTGCGGCTGCAAAATGCGCTCAATGCTTTCATGGTTCCGGCGACGGCGGGACTGGTCAGTGCGGTTTTGTTTTTCGGACTGCTGCTGGGCTTCTTTGCCCTGCCGGCCGAACTGCGGGCGAGCAGCGGAGACGTTCCGCTGATGCTCTACACCGGGCCGCAACTGGAACGATCGGCGTTCGGGACGACACTGGGCAATATGGATGACGAGGCGGTGGTGGTTGAAGCTCACGTGGATGCCAACGGCCGGATCGACGACTATCGCGTCCTGTCGCAACCGGACGACGCCCAGGCGGTGCTGCCGCAGTTGAAGAACCTCCTGATATTCACGACCTTCCATCCGGCGCTTTCAATGGGAAGGCCGACCTCGGGAACGGCTGTGCTTTCTTTTTCCAAGATCAGCGTGAAGGGGTAACCTCTCCGGCTGGAAGTTCAGCAGCATTGGCTCGCTGCGGAAAAGCCTCGGACTTTATATCGTTCGGTCTAAAGTGTCCAAGGATCGCGTCGGCCATTCAAGAACGTGCGATCCATAAGATCGGAAACTGGCGTCCGAGCTTTTCGAAATCGCGGTCCGAAGTGACCAAGGTCGCTTCTTGCAGCACGGCCAGCGCGGCCGCTACACAATCCACGTAAGGAATTCTGTGCATCGCCTTGATCTCGCCCGCTTTGAGCGCCTGGGAAAGATCGACGGGCATAATCCGGAGCGGAAGGCGCGAAAGATTGGCAATCGTTCGCAGGGCTGTTTCCTCACCGCGCCGCTGCCACAGCAGGTAGAAGACCTCGCCCCAATTCAGGGCGGAGATGAGCACAGAGCTCTGCTGCTGGAGAGCCGACTGGAGCAGACGCTCCACTTTTCGCGACCCCGGCCCCGCCTCGACCAGATCCAATACCGCGTTGGCATCGAGGACGTAGGTTCCGGTCACTTTTCCACCCGATGCTGCCGCTCGCGGGCTTCCACCAGCGAGTCCTCGCCCTTGCAGCAGCCGACCAGGCTGCGGATGAACTCCCTGGTGATGGGCTGCAGGATCAACTGGTTCTCCTCGCTGCGGATGGCCAGCCGGGTTCCGGTCTTGATCCCCAGTCTCTCGCGCAGAGCGGCGGGAATCACGATCTGGCCTTTCGAACTGACCACGGTAAAAATGGTATCCATGTGGCTTACATCATAGCACATGTAAGCCATTTTGGACTTGGCTTAACGTTCCCGCCCATTCCTTCGCCTCCCTCCATCCCCTCACGCTAGATGAGCGCTGAATGAGTGTTTGACCGCGAATTGACCAGTTCGTACACTAGTGGTTAGCTCATCCGTCTATGTCTGAGATCAGAAGGGTCCTCCCGCGACAGCCCATTCGACTGGCGTTCGCCTTTAGCCTGGCGGCCGTGCTGATGGTTGCGCCGGGCTGGGCGCAGAGCGCGCCGCAGGTAGCGCTCGAAACCAGCGAGACCCTGTTCACGGTGCTGACCGCCATCAACACCTGCGGTTATGACCAGGAGCTGAATGTATCGGACCCGTTGCGCATGCAGATCCGGTTGGAAGTTGCCAAGGCGGTGGAAAATACTGCCGGGGCGCACGACGTGGTGAGTCCGATGTGCTTGTTTTACCGGCAACATCAGGCGCCGGAGCCCGCACACGACCTGTCCCACTATGTATCGCTGGCGCTCTATCTGGGGGAGCCGCCGACCTTCACGGTGAAAGCGAAGCCGGCGGAATTGCCGCCCGATGCCGCCGCGGTGGCCGGCATCGCGCCGCTGCTGCAGGCCTTCTACGAGAAGATCGGCTTGCACGCCATCTGGGAGCGGCATCGCGCGCGCTACACGGAGTTGACCGAGATCTATCATGCCCCGCTGGCAAAGATGACGTTCGACACCGAGATCTATTTAAGGATGCCGTCGGCAGGTTACCTGGGACGCCAGTTCACCGTCTATCTGGACGCGATGGGCGCGCCTGGCCAGACCAACGCGCGCAACTATGCCTCGGATTACTACGTCGTCATTTCACCGACCGCGAGCACGGCGATTAAGATGCAGCAAATCCGGCATACGTATCTGCATTATCTGCTGGATCCGCTGGCGCTGAAGAACGGCGACTCGTTCAATCGTCTTGGACCGCTGCTCGAAACCGTGCAGAATGCACCCATGGACGAAGCCTTCAAGAGCAACATTTCACTGCTGGTCACCGAGTGTCTGATACGGGCGATTGAGCAGCGGACACTTCCGGTGAAGACTCCGGAGGCGGAGCGCGCCAAGAGTATCGACCAAGCCGACAAGGAGGGCTACATCCTGACGCGCTATTTCTACGACGCGCTGGGCAGGTTCGAAAAAGATCCGGCGGGGATGCGCAGCGATTATGCGGACATGGTCGGCCAGATTGATGTGCCGAAGGAAAAGAAGCGGGCTTCCCAGATCCAGTTTGCGGCTGAGGCGGCGCCTGAACTTCTGCGCCCCGCGGGCAGCGATACCGAGCACCTGCTGCTGAACGCGGAGCGGCGGCTGGCGGCGGGCGATCCGGAAACGGCGCAGAAACTGGCGCAAAAGGCGCTCGACGATCAGGAAGGAGATTCGGGACGCGCGCTGTTTATTTTGGCGGAAGTCGCCACCGCGAATCGCGACATGGAAGGGGCGCGCGCCTATTTTGAAAAGGCGCTGCAGACGGCGCATGAACCCAAGGTGATCGCCTGGTCCCATATTTACCTGGGGCGTATCTTTGATTTGAAGGAAGACCGCTTAGCCGCGGTGGACGAATATCGGGCGGCCTTGAGCTCGGCTGGAGCGCTTCCGGAAGCGAAGCTGGCGGCGCAAAAGGGCATCGAGCAACCGTACGAGCCTCCGGTGAAGAAGCAGCCGGAATAAGGCGAGGGCAGGTTTTTTGGGTTGTGAGCGCTGGCGCCGTGTCTGAACATCGGCGATAGGCGTTTGGCTGACCGGCAGCATTTTGCGCCGCAAACTTGCAGGACACGGCACTAACGCCTGAGATATCATAGGCATCTTTGAAAGTTCGGATCTTTGAAGGTTCGGATCTATGAAAGTTCGGAATTATGATGTCCGAAATCTTGCATTATGGGAGACCAGTATGAAGCGAACAGCAGTCATTCTAGGGATACTGAGTTTCGCGATTTGGGCCGCGGCCCAGAATAGCGGAAAACCGGCGCCACAGGCCCCGCCGGCAGCGGGTCAAGCAGCGCCAGCAACTCCGGGCACCCCGGCGGCGCCACAGGGGAAGCGTCCACCGCAAGCCAAGACCGATGCGGAGTTAACCGCATGGAAGGCGGCGGCAGCCAGTACCGACCCGGCCGCGCTGGAGAAGGCGGCTGACGATTTTGCCACCAAGTTCCCCGACAGCGAACTTCGCGTGCTGCTCTATCAGACCGCGATGCGGCTCTATCAGAATGCCAACAACGCCGACAAGACCGAGGCCATGGGCCGCAAGGTGCTAAGCCTTGACGCGGACAATCCCGAGGCTCTGGTGATCGTCGCCGAGGTCATCGCCGAAAAAACGCGCGACTCCGATATCGACAAGGACCAACGTTTCGGCGAAGCGACGACGATGGCGCAGAAGGCAACCCAGACGGTGGACACCGACATAAGCGTCCCGGCGGGTACGCCTCAGGACAAGATCGACGCCTACAAATCGCTGCTGCGTTCGCAGGCGTATTCGATTCTCGGCACGATTGAGTTCAAGAAGGAGAATTTCCCGGGGGCGCAAGACAATCTGCAGAAGTCCATCGACGCGTTCCCCAGCGACCCCGATCCGGTGGTCGTCCTCCGTCTGGCGCTGGCGCTTGATAAGCAGGGAAAATATCCGGATGCGCTCAAGGCGGCAAACCGTGTGGTGGGAATGACGCAGGAAAACACTCCGATTGGAACCCCGGCGCGCCGCGAACGCGACCGCTTGCAACAACTCACCGGAGGCGCGGCTCCGGCCCCGGCCCAGCCTCAGACTCCTCCGAAGAACTAGCCGCCGTTGCCGGGAGACGAGGCTGGCCTCGTCTCCCCAGCGGCACGGTCTCGGGCGCTGGAGAGGGAGACGCGGCCATATCGGTGTCTCTGCCAAATTCGGGCCGAGGGACCAGGGCCCCGTTTAGTGATGAAGGCACGCGAAATCATGGCGCTGGAAGAAAGCCTGGGTCACCGCTTCCAGCGCCGCGAACTGCTGGAGCAGGCGCTTACTCACAGCTCGCAAGCGCGCGAACTGGAGGCGCTGGGCGCTGCCAGTGGTTCGTCTGGCGCCGGTTCGTTGAATGGCGATAACGAGAATCTCGAGTTTCTGGGAGACGCTGTGCTCGGGCTTGTCGCCAGCGAGGCCTTGTTCCACCGCTTCCCCGAGTTCCAGGAAGGGCAACTCTCGAAACTGCGCGCTCATCTGGTTGGGCAGCGGCATCTGCTGCGCGTGGCCGAACAGCTTGAGATTGGCCATTACATGCGTCTCGGGCGCGGCGAAGAAAAAAGCGGCGGCCGCAACAAGGCAAGCCTACTCGTCGACGCCCTGGAAGCGATCCTGGCGGCGCTGTATCTCGACGGCGGGTGGGCCGTGGCGCGAGACTTTATCGTGCGCGCGATCATGGAGCCGGAGCTGGCGCATATGAAGCTGGAGACCAGCGCCATCCCGGTGATGGATTTCAAGTCCGCATTGCAGGAAGCCGTGCAGGCACGAGGCGGACCGCAGCCGGTTTACGAACTGGTGAAGGAGGAAGGCCCCGAGCACAAGAAGACGTTCACCGTCGAGGTGAGATTGCCGGATCCTGCCATGGGGCAATTCGTGGGGCGGGCGCAGGGCGCAACCAAGAAGCGAGCCGAACAGGAAGCGGCGCGGCAGGTCCTGGAGTACATGGCCAGGTTACCTGGCGCGCACCCTCCGAACGCGGGGAACGACGGCGACACGGCGTCGTAGAGCATCTGATCTGTGTAAAGACGTGGCTTGCCGAGTCTCGCACCGACCGCAACATTCGGGGCGCGGCACGCGGGAGACGGGGGCAAGCCTCGTCTCTAATAGATAAATTATGTCCTGGAGCGAGAAGATTTCCGCCGGGGATTGGCCTGCGACGATTCAGTCGGTTGCGGGAACGGTGGTGATCGCCGTTTTTGTGGTGACCTTCCTCCTGCAGGCCTTCACCATCCCTTCGGAATCCATGGAGCAAACCCTGCTGATCGGCGACTACCTGCTGGTAGATAAATTTTGCTACGGCGGCAGCACGGGCTGGAACCGTCTGTTGCCCTACCGCAACGTCCGGCGGGGTGACATCATCGTCTTTCATTATCCGGTGAATCCCGCGCAGGATTTCGTGAAGCGAGTGGTGGCCTTGCCCGGAGACCGCCTGCGTCTCATCAACAAGCGGGTCTACATCAACGGCGCTCCGGTGCGGGAGCCCTACGCGCAGTATGTCACCGCGCTGCGCAATTCCTATCGCGACGATTTTCCGCGCACCGATTCTCCCGATTACGGAGTCGATGCCAGATGGTGGAAAGAAATGCCGAAACTGGTGGAAGATCACCAGTTGATTATCCCCGACGGTCACTATTTTGTTCTGGGTGACAATCGCGATGACAGCCAGGACAGCCGGTACTGGGGATTCGTGCCGCGCGAAAATATCATCGGACGCCCGCTTCTGATTTACTGGTCGTCGGGCAACATGAACAATGATCTTCCCGGATCGCCAACCGTGGGTGATAGACTTTATCACCTTGCCTACGCGGTGACTCATTTGTTCCAGATCACGCGCTGGGACCGTACTTTCAGACTGGTGCGCTGATCTGGCGCTCCGATAAAGATGCGCTGAGAAAAAATCCTAGAAACGGATACCAAACGTGCCCAAAAAAGAAGAAATCATAAGTGACAAGAACGGTAACGCAAAACCGGTGGACGAAAAGCCGCGCGAAACCACGGTGGAATTCCTGGCCTCGCTGGCGGGAGTGCTGGTCGTCGGCCTGTTCATCATCACGTTTATTCTGCAGGCGTTTGAGATTCCCTCCAGTTCCATGGAGGACACGCTGCTCATCGGCGATCACGTATTCGTGAACCGGGAGCAGTTCGCCCCGCCGACGCGCTGGATGGGGCCGCTGATGCCCTATCGCGACATCCGCCGCAACGACATTGTTGTGTTCCTGTCGCCGGAGGAACAAGGTCTGTTTGTCGTGAAGCGGATCATGGGGGTTCCGGGCGATCGCATTCACTTGCGCGATGGCTTCGTCTATCGCAACGGCGAAAAACTCGTGGAGCCGTACGCCCAACACAAGCTGGCGGATTTCAACCCCTATCGCGACAACTTTCCTGCCGTGGCGCCTTCGGAAATGTACGGGGTGAGAAACGAAAAGTGGACGGAGGAATTGCCTGCGCATCTTGAGGGTGGTGACATCGTAGTGCCTGCGGACAGCTACTTTGCCATGGGCGACAACCGCGACGTGAGTTACGACAGCCGCTACTGGGGATTCATTCCAAGGAAGAACGTGATTGGCCGTCCCATGTTCGTTTACTGGTCATTCATCACTCCGCCCGATCAGTACCAGATGCGGAGCGCGGGCGACCGGCTGGGCTTCCTGGCGCACATCGTCATTCACTTCTTTGATCAAACGCGCTGGTCGCGTACGCTACGGATCGTGCGGTGAAATCTCTGCGGTTTGGATTTCTACGATCGAAGTACGGGGTAGCTGCCGTCGCGGCTCTCGTGCTGATTCTGTTTCTGTGGCGGCCCGGTGTCTACCATTTGCGAAGCCGGATTGCCGGTTCCATCGGCCGCGCTCTCGGCCGCCGGGTTACGCTCGACAACGTAAGTCTGCATTTTCTGCCGCGGCCGGGTTTTGGTCTTGAAGGGCTCGTCATCTACGACGATCCGGCATTTAGCGCGGAGCCAATGATCCGCGCGCAGGACGTCTCCGCCGCCATCCGGCTTCGTTCCCTGCTTCGCGGACGACTGGAGATCGCGATTCTGAGCGCCACCGAGCCCAGCGTCAACCTGGTGCGCAACAACGAAGGCCGCTGGAACCTGGCGAGCCTGCTCGAACGCAACGCACAAATTCCCGCGGCTCCGACCGGCAAACCCACTTCCGAGCGCCGCCCCGCATTCCCTTATCTCGAAGCCAGCGGCGCCCGCATCAATTTCAAATTCGGACAGACCAAGAAGTCGTATGCGCTGATGGACGCCGACGTGGCGCTTTGGCAGGAGTCGGAAAATTCCTGGGGCGCCCGCCTCAAGGCCGAGCCGGTGCGCACGGATTTCAATCTCACCGATACCGGATTGCTCCAGATCAATGCCACGTGGCAGCGCGCTGCGACCCTGCAATCGACCCCGGTGCAGATCGCCGTGCAATGGCAGAACGGACAGCTCGGACAGATCACCAAATTGCTCAGCGGAAAAGACCGGGGATGGCGCGGCGGATTGAATTTCACCGCGAACCTGGCGGGCACTCCGGCAGCACTGCGAATCGAAAACGAGGCCGCCATCGAAGATTTTCGCCGCTACGACATTGTGGGCAACGAGAGCGTGCGTCTGGCAACCCATTGCGCGGGACAATACAGCGTAGTGACCGGCTTACTTGAGGGCCTGCTGTGCGAATCGCCGGTAGGCGGCGGCAGGATCCGACTGCGGGGGAATGCTAAGCCGCTGGCACAACCGTTGGCCTATGACCTCACGCTTGAGGCCGAGAGTGTGCCGCTAGCCTCGGTGGCTCGATTGCTGCAACACGCGAAACAGCAACTCCCTCGCGATCTAACGGCGAGCGGATCGCTGAACGCCGTGTTCAAGGCCAGATACAGCGGTCCCCCGTTTCCAAGGGATATTCCGTGGTATCGAGGGGAGGAATGGACTGGGAAGGGGACGGCGAGCAACGTACGCCTATCATCGAACGGCGGAGCGGATGAAGTCTCCTTCGGCACAGTTCCGCTGGTGCTGCTGTCAGAGAGCACGGGTCCATCCAGGGTGATTTCTTCTAAGATGTTGGCGACTTTTCTGAGGACGGGGCAACCGGCACAACTTAGGGACTCGAAACCGAGTGAAATTCATCTGCAGATCGGGCCGGTCGCAGCAACCATGAGCGCTTCTGCGCCCGTGAACGCGGGCGGGTGGATATCCGCTGACGGTTATCGTTTTTTTCTGCGTGGCGACGTGGAACTCAAAGACTTGTTTCGTCTGGAGAACGTTCTGGGATTGCCGATGCGGCGCCCGGCGGCGGCAGGTTCGGCCAAATTGGATGTCAGCGTTTCCGGGGCGTGGCAGGGCTTTGCAGTTCCCGTTGCGGAAGGGACCGCGCAACTGCGCAATGTGCGTGCGGAAATGCGGGGCCTGAACCCGCCGATTGAGATTGTCTCGGCGGCCATGTTCCTAACTCCGGACGCGGTGTCGATGCAGAAGATCTCTGCCCGCACCGGGAGCACGCATTGGAGCGGCGAGGTCACGGCGCCTCGCCATTGCGCCGCTTCAGACGTCGCTCCAACCTGCGTGTTTCAGTTCGATCTCACCGCCGATGAGCTTTCGGCCGTAGATCTCGCCGAATGGTTCACACCGCATCCCGCCAAGCGTCCCTGGTACCGCATCTCGAATTCCAGCGCAACCACCGGCGGCTCGCCACTGCTCACGGTTCAGGCGCGCGGCAACCTGCATGTCGGCCGGTTCGGATTGAAGAAGGTGTTGGCGACCCAGGTTGCGGCACAAGTGGAAATAGATCGAGGCAAAATCACACTGACCGATCTGCGCGCCCAACTGCTGCAGGGTACACATCAGGGAAACTGGATCGTTGATATGTCAAATCACGATATGTCAAATCATGATATATCGAATCATGATGTGTCCAGTCACGATGCATCGATTCGCGACGCATCCGCGCAGCCCGTGCGGTATCGCGGTACCGGCGCGCTGCAAGACATCTCGCTGGCGCAGGTGAGCACGTTGATGAACACTGCCTGGATTGCCGGAACGGCGGACGGGAAGTTCAATTTGGAGGGGTCGGGAGACAGTTTTCGTGAGTTACTGGCGCGCTCCGACGGCAAGTTGCAGTTCGTAATGCGGAACGGCAGCCTGCCAAACATTGAAATTCCAGGCTCGCCCGTGCCGCTGCCGGTGCACCGGTTCGCCGGAGAGTTGCATCTGAAAAAAGGAGCCTGGGAACTATCCGCAGGCAGGCTGGAATCACGCGACGGACTCTATCAGGTAAGGGGAACCGTTTCCCCAGCCAGCGCTTTCGACTTCGTGTTGACGCGTGGCGACAAGCAGTCGTGGACGCTCACCGGAACGCTGGCCAAGCCGCACGTCGCCCCGGTGGGTCGTGGGAAAGCCAGTCGTACGGAAGCGAATGCGAAGTCCGTCAGGCCGTAGGCCGGGCGTCTCGATCCCTGTAGAGACGCGGCTACGGCACGTAGCCTGCTCCCCGCAGCACTTTTCCCGGCAACGCGCTGGTCATCTTTCCGTCTTCGATCACGGGGACTCCGTTGACGAGGACATACGCCATGCCTTCCGACAGCCGGTTCGGATCGTCGAACGTTGCCAGATCACGCACCGTCTCCGGATCGAACACCACCACGTCGGCCCACATCCCCAACTTCAGCACGCCGCGATCCGTGAGCCGCATGCGCTGCGCGGGCAGCGCCGAGAACTTGCGGATTGCCTCCTCCAGCGTAAGTTTCTTCTCTTCTCGAACATATTTTCGCAGGATGCGCGGAAACGTGCCGTAGGCTCTGGGGTGCGGGTGCTCCTCCCCGAGAATGCCTTCAGGCGACGTGCCGGAGGAATCGTTGTCGACCGAAACCCACGGCTGCTGCAGGGCCAGCGCCACATCGGGCTCTGACATTCCGAACACCGCGCACTCGGTGAATCCTTTGTCTTCGATGAGCAGATCGAACAGCGCGTCCATCGGATCTTCGTTCATGATCTTGGCGACTTCCGTGAGCCGCTTGCCCTGAAACTTCTTCAGCGCGGGATTCTGCACCACGCTGATCATCACGTCCTGCGGGCCCATGATCTCGTCCCATTCGTTGTCCCAGTCCTTGGCAGGCGTTTGCATGTCCTTGCGAATGCGGGCGCGGGTTGCGGGATCTTTCAGCCGCTCAATCAATTTGGCGTCGCCGCCGTCATGCGCCCACGCGGGAACGAAGGCCGACATGCTGTTCGACCACGCGGTATAGGCGTAGGTGTCCGCTTCCACGTCGAAGCCTTCGGCGCGCGCCTTATTGACCCGCGCCACCAGTTCGGGCATGCGTCCCCGGTTGGCCTTGCCCGCCGCCTTGAAATGCCAGATCTCCACCGGAATGTGGGCCTCGCGCCCGATGCGAACGGCTTCGTCGATTGCCTCCAGAACGCTGTCGCTCTCGTTGCGCATGTGAGTCGCGTAGATTCCACCAAACTTCGAAGCTTCCGAGGCCAGCGCAATGATCTCTTCGGTCTTCGCGTAGGGCGCGGGGGCATACTCCAGCGAAGTCGAGACGCCGACGGCGCCGTCGCGCATGGCCTCCCGAACCAGATCTTTCATTTTTTCGAGTTGCTCGGACGTAGGCTGAACATCCGCGTCACCCAGCACCATGCGCCGCACCTGGGTCGCGCCCACGTAGCTGGCAAGATTGATCCCCATGCCTTGTTTTTCGAGGCGCGAGAAATATTGACGGAACGTCCGCCAATCGGGATTGATCTTGTAGAGTTCGTAACCGGGGCGATCGTTGGCGATGATCGCATCGTTCAACGGAGCGGCGGATCCGCCCTCTCCGGTGATCTCGGTGGTAATCCCCTGATAGATCTTCGAAGGCAAGCGCGGATCGACCAGGATCGTCGTTTCCGACTGGCCGAGCATGTCCACAAAGCCGGGAGCCACGACTCTGCCTTTGGCGTCAACGGTGAGCTTGCGCGCAGCGCCAGAAAGATTGCCGATGGCGGCGATGCGACCGTCGCGGATTCCGACGTCGCCTGAATACCATGGGGAGCCGGTGCCGTCCACGATATGTCCATTGGTGATGACGAGGTCGAAGGGCAAGTCGGCGGCAAAGGCGAGCGTGGAGAGAATCAGTAGAAATGCAAACGTGAGACGGCGAATGAAGATCATGATTTCTTTCCTGGCCGGCTTTGCGCATCGCGAGCTGTCAGTCGCGCGAGCGGCCAATTGAAGTGCGGCCAACCACGCTGCCAAGGATAATCCACAGCCCGAGCGCGAGCCACTCCCAGCCGGAAAAATGTCCCGGCACAAAGGGCACAAACTTCATCAGCACCATCGCCAAGCCAACCAAAGCACCCAGCAGAGCGATCAAGCGGTCGGCGACGCGGGGCCTCATCCACAGATAGGCAGCACACGCCGCGAGCCATCCCGTAGCGGAAGCGACGGACCCGACCTCGGAGATCGGAACCAGAATCGCACTGCCCAGAAACATGCACAAAGCTGTGGCAGCGCCAACTGAGACGACCGCCGCGGCCGGTGTTTGATTTCGTGGATGCACGCTGGCCAGTCGCGCATCCACCAATCCCCGCCGTCCCATGGCGAACAACAAGCGGCTGGCGGCGATGAAGTTTCCGTTGAACACCTTGAACAACGAAAGCAGCGCGGCACTCAGAATGATGCTCACGATCCAGCGCGAGCCAACGGCATGTTCGAACGCGACCGCGGTCATGAACGGCGATCCGGTAAGCGAACGCCACGGCGCCACGAAGGCGACCGCCGCGATCACGATGATGTAGAACACGGCGCCGACGACGATCGCCGCAAAGATGGCGCGAGAGAATCCCCGCGCGCGAAATTCGGGATTCGCTTCCTCGGCAGCCTTGGTCACCGATTCGTATCCCGTCATGTAATAAGGAACAATCTGCAACACCAGCAGAATCGATACAAACGGAGTGTGCGTAAATAAAGGCGGGAAATTGGCGGGCGATCCGCGCGCGACGCCAACCGCGACGAAGATCACGAAAAGTGCCAGCGTGCCGAACGTGGTCCAATTCTGAAACGTGGCGCTCAGCCGTATGCCGCGATAGTTCACCATCGTAACCAGCGCCGTGAGCGCGAGCCCGATGACCAGATGTGGCAGGTAAACCGGCTTTCCCGCGACGCGGTATAACTCAATCGAATCGAGCGCGGGAAAGATGTAGCCGGCGATGCGCCCGACGGCCACGGCTTCCCACGGACAAACGATGAAGTAAGCCAGCATCATCATCCAACCGGTATAAAAGCTGATCGGTCGCGGAAAGACTTTCGCGGTGTAGGCCACCTCGCCCGAGGCGTCGGGCATAGCCGTCACCAACTTGCCGTACACATAGCCGATGGGCAGCAGAAGAATGCCGCCGATCGCGAAACCAAAAATCCCGCCGAGCGGGCCTCCGCGCTGCAGCCAATCGTCCATGACGACCAGCCAGCCCACGCCGACCATCGTTCCCCAGCCGAGCGAGAAGTAATCGGTGACCCGCAATTTGTGAGCGAGTTGCGTCATCGGGAGGGGCTAGCCGCTGCCGAGCTTCGCTCGGCTGGACAGCCGGGGCGGCTGTCGCTGCATGTGCCGTGGGACGGCGGCTTCATGGGCGCGAATTATAAAGCATCGCGCCCATGTGGCGGGCTGGCTTAGGCGACTGCGTAGCGCGGCGGACATTCCTTCGCGCGCAAGATGCAGATGGCTTCTTGCAGTGAAGAAACTTCAAACAGCGAGGCGAGATGCGTCGCCTCCAGCAGCCGGCGGAAGAAAAGCGGCGGGTTCACCAGCTTCATCTTCGCCGACCTCTGCGTCGCCCAACGGCGCACCTGCAGCAGGGCTCCGAGTCCGCCCGCATCCAGTTGCTCGACTTCGGAAACATCCAGCACCAGCACTCGGACACATTCCAGTTGTTCGATCCGGCGCCGAAACTCGTCGAGCGCCGTCCCGCGCACCATGCGCCCGGAACAATTCACGACCGCGACATCCTGCAAGCGTTCGACTTGAAATTTCAGTTCCATATATCTCCTCATACGAGCCTGCTCTGGAAAAAGTTCCATACTCTGTTCTCAGTAAATTGGACGCGGAAAAAAGGGAAAAGTGATCAGCAGAAAACCAGTTAACGGAGATTATTTCTTTGAATGTTACAAACAGATGAATTTATCGGACGCTTACAACCCAGCTTCAATCCGCGATCGCGGGTCGAGAAGGTCGCGCAACGCATCGCCGATAAAGTTGAAGGCGAGGACCGCGAACATCACCGTCACCGCCGGGAAAAGCACCAGATGAGGAGCATCGAAGAGGTGGGAACGGGCATCGTTGAGCATCGATCCCCAACTCGCGGTTGGCGGCGGAACGCCTAATCCCAAGAAACTCATGGTCGCTTCCGCCAGCACCGCGCCCGCCATCCCAATCGCCGCCTGCACAATGACGGGCTGAATAATGTTGGGAAGAATGTGCCGCGTGATGATGTGAAAATCTCCCGCCCCCAGCGCTCGCGCTGCTTCGACAAATTCGCGTTCGCGTACGGCCAGCACCTGCGCGCGCACCAAGCGGGCGTAGCCCACCCATCCTCCCAGCGACAGGGCCAGAACGAGGTTGAAAATGCCGGGGCCGCGGAAGGCCACAAATGCAATCGCGATGAGAATGCCGGGGAACGAAAGAAACGCATTCATCAGCACGACGTTGACGAAGCGGTCGATGCCTCCGCCGTAGTATCCGGCAACGCTGCCGATGATGAGGCCGAGCAACAGCGAGCACGCCACCACGCTGCCGCCCACGAACAGCGAAATTCGCGCTCCCCAGATCAGGCGCGAGAGGATGTCGCGTCCGAGTTCATCGGTGCCAGCCCAATGCTGCGCGGAGGGGGATTGCAGGCGATTCGGCAGATCGATGCGCGCGGGATCTTGCGGAGCAATCCAGGGCGCGAAGATAGCGCAGAACACAAAGATGGATACCAACACGACTCCGACGGCCGCCAGCGGATTGTGGCGGGCGATGCGCGGCAGCGAGATGGCCAGGGTGGACATGGAGTGATAACTACCATATCTCAAGCTGGAGTTTGCGGTAACTATTGATCATTTCGAAATCGGCGCGGTTCGATGTGATCAGGCGGGCTCCGTGCGACCGGGCAGTGAGTGCGATGAGAACGTCGAAATGGAGGTCGCGCAGTTTGTCGGCGGTGTACCCCATATCGGCCTGAATATTTCCTAGAATCTCGCCTGACTCCAACCAATTCTTTTCCGTGGGAGTTAAGATCGGATGATTCTTCGCGAGCACGCGCAAAAACTCCCGATCCGCCGGTTTCGCAATTCCTCGTGACAGCTCGGCAAGAACCACAGCGGAATTTCGGAGCAGGCCAGTCAATGTTTCGATCCGCCGCCGATAACGACCGGTGCGCAAGTCGTCGACGAGAACCGAGGTGTCGAAGATAATAAGGTCACTCATCGAGATTGGCGAATGAGAGCTTGCCTTCGTTCTTTTTCATCAAGGCTTTGAAGCGCTTCAACGCGACAAGTTCACGAAGGGCGACATGTACGGCTTCGGTGCGGGACTTTACGCCAAGAAGTTTCTTGGCCTCATCGGCCAATTTTGTGTCCAGGCGGATCGATGTCATGGTTGCGGCCATAGGATTCTCCCTGGTTTCTACGTATATACAGGATAATCAATTTGTATATATGGGTCAAGGGGAATCCGCGACCAGCTTTCAATCTGCGGCATCATTCACCAAAAACCAAGCGGCCCAACTGGTTGCCCAGTTGCTTCGCTTGTTCGGGATCGCTCGCGGCGCGAAACCGTGCGGCAAGGTCGAAGAATGCCTTCTCCTTCTGTTTCCGCGCTTCGATGCCCAACTCGATGAGCTCCACCAGGACGCGATTATCGCTCAGGCGCTGGCTCTTAGCCATACGATCGACTTGTTTAGCAATGGGAGCGGGGAGCGACACGCTCCGTCGGACGTGTTTTGTCGCCGGCATGGCATCATTATACACCAGTTTGGTGCATCACAGCAGGCCACTGATTCGCAAAGAACGCGAACAAATGGGGCACGCCGCGGATGTGTTGCAAGGACCAGGCTCTTCCTCCGCCGCAAGTGGTTGATTTCACGCAGGATGGCTGAAATCAGCCACTCGATTTGCCGCAACTTTTCTCCCCGATCCGAGTTTGAGTGAGTAGGCGCTTCAGAGGAAACAGAAAGCTGAAGGACCTCAAGCTCCGGCGAATCAAAGCAGCGAATCGCTGAGGGGACGAAAAGGGAGGTTCACCATGAAATACCTGAGATATGTAGCACTGCTTGCTCTACTGGCTATGCCGCTTGCGTACTCGCAAGCTGCGGTCAGGGTTGGCGTGGGGATCGGCGTCGGCGGCTATGTGGCTGGCCCGCCGGTCTGCGCTTACGGTTATTACCCGGACTATCCGTATGCTTGCGCGCCCTATGGATACTACGGTCCGAACTGGTTCGCGGGCGGGGTCTTCATCGGCGCAGGCCCGTGGTACCACGGCTGGGGACATCCATACTATGGACGCGGATACGGACGCGGTTACGCTCGCGGATTTGCTGGACCTCGCGGCTATGTCGGACATGGCTATGCGGGACGCGGTCCGGCGGCTGGGCACGGCTTCGCAGCGCGTGGCACGGTCGCAGGCAACCGGGGAGGGTCTCGTGGAGGCTTCCGAGGCCGCCGCTAACGGCTGATCGGGCGATCTCACCATCGGGCCATCGAAGGGTCAAGAGCTCTTGACTTTAGATGACCCGATGGCCCGATCACCCGATCTTTTTCTTTCGTGCTATCATCCTCCGCGTGCTGAGCGGACGCAGCAACGAGCAGTGGATTGCGCAATATGGATCCAGTCATCGGCATCCGGTGAACCGTGTGTGTCACACGCTGGGGATTCCGATCATCCTGCTCTCGGTCCCAATTTTTATCGCCAGCATTTTCTTCCATCGCCTGTGGCTGTACGCGCTGTCTCTGTTCCTCATCGGATGGGCTTTCCAATTCATCGGGCATGCCTTCGAGGGCAAGCCGCCTGAATTCTTCCACGACTGGCGATTCCTGTTCGTCGGCGTGCGCTGGTGGTGGGCTAAGATCCACGGCAAAGCTTGATCTATGCGCCGGGTGCCCTGGGGCTCGGGCATGTTGCGTTCGCCCGCCGAGGCGGTTGTCCCGCGGCTTTCCCGACGTGAGTTTGACCGGGCTTCTGCGGCACGATAGTATCGCTTCCATGGCCAAAGCCCGATACCACTACAACATCATGCTCCGGCCCGAAGAGGAGGGTGGTTACACGGCTCTAGTCCCGGCGCTGCCAGGCTGTGTTACCTACGGCCGCACCGTGGACGAGGCGCGCGAAATGGCCAAGGACGCCATTTCGGGCTACATCGCCAGCTTACGCAAACACAAAGATCCAATCCCCACCGACGACAACACCCTAGTGGCCTCGCTCGACTTGGAGTATGCCGAAGCTACCCGCCGTTAAGCCGCGTCGTGTCATCCGTTTTCTGGAACAGAACGGCTTCATTTTGGATCACACTTCGGGCAGCCACTTCATTGTTTACGATCCCGCTTCCCACCGCCGCGCCGTTGTTCCCAGCCACAATCGCGACCTGCCAAAAGGACCTCTGATGTCGTTGCTGCGCGAAGCGGGATTCACGCGGGAAGAGTTGATGGATTTTCTGGCAGGGAAGTGAGACCGAAGGCGCTGGTGGGCCTTGCCCGCCGGGACGGACGTGGGCGTCCGTCCCTACGTGAGTCGATGGCGCCACAGGGCGTCCATCCTTCGACACGCATCCAAATGGTTGTCGCCATCGCCTTCTGATTTAGAATCAAGCAGCAACTCGCCGTGGATCGAAGACTTGCTCCAAAGGCGGTTTCGGACTGAGAATTGCTCTTGCTCATGATGCACAACTCTGTTCATGGCCATTAAGCTGAAAATCCCGGCGGCTGGAAGCGGCGGCCGCGGCAAGGGCCGCGTGATATCGCGCGATCCCATCGTGCGCGTTGCGCTGCTTACTTTTCTTTCGGTAGCGGTGGTGGTGATTGGAGTGTTTGCCTACTGGTATGTAAAGTACGACCGCATCATCGAGCAGCGCTTTCGCGGTCCGGCGTTCGCCACTTCGGCTAAGATTTTCGCGGCTGCGCCGGTGGTGAAGGTCGGAGCGAACTTGACCGTCTCTGAAATTGCGGCGGAACTGCGCCATGCCGGATATTCCGAAAAGGAAGACGAATCTCCGCTGGGCAGTTATCGTGTGCATGGCGGGTCGATTGAAGTTCTGCCCGGACCTGAGTCTTATCACAGCCCTGAACCGGCCACCATCACGGTCAGCGACGGAGCGGTTTCTTCCATCAACAGCCGCGCCGCCGGAGAACTTGCTGCCTATGAACTCGAACCGCAGTTGCTGGCTTCGCTGTTCGACGCCGAGCAACGCTCCAAGCGCCAACTGGTGAAGTACGACGACATCCCCAAAGTCGTGGTGGAAGCGGTGATCGCCATCGAAGACCGCCGCTTCTTCCAGCACGGCGGGGTCAATTTCATGCGACTGGTGGAAGCTGGCTGGATCGACCTCACCCATCAGCGCCACCAGCAGGGCGGCTCGACCATCACCATGCAGCTCTCGCGCGCATTCTTTTTGAGTCCGGAGAAGACCCTGAAGCGCAAGCTGGTCGAAATGCTGATCGCGTTGGAACTGGAACAGAAGTTTTCCAAGCAGCAGATTTTCGAGTTCTACGCCAACCGCGTGGATTTGGGACAGCGCGGGTCCTTCACCATTTCGGGCTTGGCTGAAGGCTCACGGTCGTATTTCAACAAGGATCTAAAAGACATCACGCTGCCCGAAGCCGCGCTGCTCGCGGGATTGATCCAGGCGCCCAGCTTTCTCTCGCCCTATCGTCATCCCGAACGCGCTCTGGAACGGCGCAATACGGTGATCGAGTCGATGGTGGAGACGCACGCCATCACGCGCGAGCAAGCCGATAAAGCCAAGGCGGCGCCGCTGAAACTCGCTCCCCCGAACGTTGAGGCCAGCGATGCGCCCTACTTCGTGGATATGGTTCGCGACACCATCGTCAGCCGGCTGAGCGAGCGCGAGGTCAACGAGCAGGAGTATCGCATCTACACCACGCTCGATCCGGGGCTGCAACGGGCAGCCGCGCAAGCGGTCGAAACCGGCATCAAGCTGGTGGACGATCAGGTCACAAAAATGCGGACGCGAAAGACCAAAGTCGGAAAGAACAAGTTTGAAACGACAGTCGCGCCCGGCCCGCAGGCGCAGGTGGCGCTCATCGCGATGGATCCTCACACCGGCGAAGTCAAGGCGCTGGTGGGCGGACGAAACTATGGAACCAGCCAGCTGAATCACGCGCTCGCCAAGCGCCCCACGGGTTCCATTTTCAAGCCGTTTGTGTACGCGGCCGCCATCAATACGGCGATCGACGGCTCGACCACGGTGATCACTCCGGCCTCTTTGGTTAGCGATGCGCCTTCAACGTTCTCCTATGGCGACCAGATCTACGAGCCGCGCAACTATAAAGAGGAGTACCACGGCGATGTCACGCTTCGTTACGCGCTGGCGCTTTCGCTCAACAACGCGACCGTAAAAGTGGCGGAAGAAGTGGGCTACGACAAAGTGGCGGATTTGGCCAAGTCGGCTGGAATCGCATCGGTGAAGGCCACGCCGGCTATGGCCCTGGGCGCCTACGACGCTACTCCCGTCGATATGACGGCCGCTTACACCAGTTTTGCCAATGGCGGCGTGCGGCTTTCACCCCTGTTCGTAAATTCGGTGCGCAACGCCAAGGGCGACGTTATCGTCAACTTCGGAACCGAAAAGAGGCAAGTGCTCGATCCGCGCATCGCGTTTGTCATGACCGACATGCTGGAAGGGGTTATGAACTTCGGCACCGCGTACGGCGTGCGCTCCCGCGGATTCAACGCCCCGGCGGCGGGGAAGACCGGCACTTCGCACGACGGCTGGTTTGCCGGATACACCAGCAATCTGCTGTGCATTGTCTGGGTGGGATACGACGATTACAGCGACATTCGCCTGAGCGGCGCCCAGACTGCCGCACCCATTTGGGCCGAGTTCATGAAGAAGGCGGTTACGTTGCCGCAGTATTCGGACGTTAAGCCCTTCAGCCAGCCCGAGGGCGTGATCGATGTGCAGCTCGACAAGATCACTAACCGGTTGGCGACATCCACCTGTCCCGACGATTACACGATGGCCTTCGTGGCCGGCACCGAGCCGCGCGATACCTGCGACCAGAGCGGCGGTATGCGGGGGGCCTTTTCCCGTATGTTTGGCGGAAATTCCGAGAAAGAGCCGCCCCCGACCGTCAACGGGAACCCGCAGCCTGCCGCCGGTGTCCAATCCGAGGAAGAGGCACAGAAGAAGAAAAGCTTCTTTGGCAAGATCGTTAGCGTGTTCAAGGGAGACGGTGGATCTTCCAAGAATGACAAAAACGCGCCTGCGCCGTCTAAGAGTGGTGACAGCGGCACGCCGCCGCAGTAGTCTGAAGGCAGCAATGTGAAGAAGGTCTGACGATTGATCGTCTGATCTTCGATCGTATTCGTCCGGGGGTGGATATGCTTTCCTGGGCTCGCATCAGCTCTGTATCGCTTGTGTTCGCCGCGCTTCTCGTTCTCCCATCGCAAGCTCAGAATACCGAACAATTGGAGGTCGGGCCGCCGCCCCAGCACCGCGCCGAGCCGCCCGCTCCGGGGGCAACGCCCGAGGAACTCGAAAAACGTGGCGACGAACTGCGCGAGGATAAGAACTATCTCGATGCCGTGGACTACTACCAGGCCTCCCTGAAACGCGCTCCCGCGAACGCCGCGCTCCTGAATAAGATCGGGATCTGCCAGATTCAGCTGCGCCGCCTTAATGAAAGCAAGAAGACTCTGGAACGCGCCATACGAGTCGATCACAAGCATGCCGACGCATATAGCAATCTCGGCGTCGTCTACTACGAACTTGGAGTCACTACTCACCAAAGCGGCAACTTCAGCAAGGCAATCAAGATGTATGACAAGGCGATCGCGCTTAGTAACGAGTATGCGGCCTACTTCAACAACCGCGGCGCCGCCTATTTTGCCACGAAGCAGTACGAACGAGCGTCCGCCGACTACGCGACTGCGCTCCAGTTGGATCCGGATATCTTTGAGCGAACCTCGCGCGGCGGAGTTCAAGCCCAACTGCCATCTCCCGAGGAACGGGCCCACTACGATTATGTTCTCGCCAAGCTCTACGCCAAGTCTGGCGAGCCGGACCGTTCGTTGCACTATCTGAAGCGGGCGATCGAAGAGGGTTACAAGGACATCAAGAACGTCTACAAGGACAGTGAGTTCAGCACCCTGCGCAAAGACCCGCGCTTCGCCGAACTCATGGCGGCGAAGACGCTGGCTATCCCCGATTAGGCGCGGATAACTTGCTCGCGGGAAATGAGTTACGAAGGGCGGAATAATCTGGCGACTCGCGGAACTTTTCCGGCAGAGCGGGGTTGTTAAAGTCATTCCTCCTGAAAACAACAGGGTGAGTAGGGAGAACAAACACCCACCGGCTGCTAACCCGAGCACGCCCCAAGCAAGCAACCGGTGGGTGAAGT
>Ga0326727_10001274_pt1 | contig 94946 bp, 69 predicted proteins | sample MB2enrmetagenome_FD_207643 | JGI IMG/M metagenome (GOLD analysis project Ga0326727, IMG submission 207643) | Lab enriched peat soil microbial communities from McLean, Ithaca, NY, United States - MB29MY | ecosystem: Environmental > Terrestrial > Soil > Wetlands > Peat | place: USA: New York... | reverse complement strand
GACTCGCCGTTGATTCAGCGCCTCGCCCAGGAAACTCTCACCCGAATGACCAAACTCTGCCCCCTCTGAATCATTTTCACTTACTTCAGCTACTTTGCTCCGCAAAGTACGCCGGATTCAGGTTTCACGACCAGATGCGCCAAAGGCACGCGGGTCATTTCCTGGTAGCGGATGACCTCCTGGACTTTCTCGACTTCCACTCCACAAAGGAGCCGGTCGACAACAAAGGTCGAAAACTGTTTCTTCCCTGCCATGACATGTCCCCCGTCTAGGCCGCCACTGCTTCCCGGAAGAAGTTCGGGTCAGCCGTCTGGATAATGCCTCTTACGTCGAGGAGTTCCGTCACCCTCCCTTGCACAACCACCGAGCCCAAGGTTCCCTCTCGGCCCGCATGTTTTTGGGCTACGACTTTCTCGTGAGCGATATCTAAAATGCGGTCGACGACCAGCCCGACGCTCCGGCCTTGATCGGTGTACACCACCACCTGGATCTTTTCGTCTTCGCTTCCCGCCTCCGCCGGCTCCCCAGCGCGGGATTCCTGGCGGCGCTCCGGCAGGGCAGTGGAGAGGTGAATCAGAGGCAGGATTTGGCCGCGATACTGGACCACGTGCCGCCCTTCCGCCTTTTCCACGCTGCTCCGGCTGAACTCTTCCAAACGCGCCACCAGGGAGAGCGGCATAGCCAGTCGTCCATCATCCGGCCCGCGCAGCAACAGGAGCGATTCCCCGTCGTCATGCCGTGACTCCGTTTCTACGGCTTTCTCCCCCACGGATCGGTCGCGAACCTCGGAAACCACGTTGGACTGCTGGGCCAACCCGAGGACATCCAGGATGAGGGCGACCTGACCGTCTCCCATGATGGTCGCTCCGGCGAAGGTGGAAATACCCTTGAGTTGCTTGCCCAGGGGCTTGACCACGATTTCTTCCGTGTCGTTGATTTCATCGACGACCAAGCCAAAATGGTGGTCATCCGCCTGCAACACGACGATGTTGACAGCGCTGCGGCCTGCCATCTGCTGTTCGAGGGCGGTCAGCAGGGAGACGATTTGCGCAGAGAGAGATTCCACACGAGCGAGCTCCTGCTCGGAGCGAGCGGTATCGCCAGAAGCCTTCGAGGAGATGACCTCGCACACCCCCTCATGAAAGCGCTGGTGCAGCTTCTCCAACTGCTGCATCTCCGCTAAGCCGCCGAACTGCTCCAGACCCGAGGCATACAACCACTTGCCCAAGGCACAGTCCTGGTAAGATCCTGCCTGGGCTAGGGTCATGGTCCCCTTGCCGTCCAGGAACTCCCTCAGCTTGGACTGCCAAAGCTGGTGCTTACTGCGAGCCGCAGCAAAGTCCAGCGTGTTGGCCTCGGAAGCCCCTCCGGAATGCCCGGCGCGGCCGTCCGGCGCGTGCCGGCTGGATCCGCCGCGGTTCTCTTCCACGCGCAGTTCGTGGTTCAAGTGGACCAAGGGCAACAGTTTTCCGCGCAGCCGATGCACGGGTGCACCTTGAATCATCTCGATACCATTGCGAGCCTGCTCACCTTCCAAGCGGACGAGTTCCAAGAGACTGACCTGAGGAATGGCATAGCGATCCCCTCCACTGGTCACGACCAGCGCCGGAATAATGGCCAGAGTCAAGGGGATCTTGATTTTCAAAGTTGTCCCCCGGCCGGCGCGAGTTTGAATGTCGACCATCCCACCGATTTTTTCGATGTTCGTTTTCACCACGTCCATGCCCACGCCGCGGCCGGAGACGTTGGTCACTTTCTCAGCCGTCGACAGCCCCGGCAAGAAAATCAGGTTCTGCAGCTCGCGGTCGCTCATGCGAGCTGCCTGGTCAGAGGTGATCAAACCCTTTTCCAGAGCCTTCTGTTTAACCCGCTCGATATCGATCCCGGCGCCGTCATCGGAGATTTCGATATTGACCTGCCCTCCCTCATGGAAGGCTCGCATGTAAAGGCATCCCTCCGCAGGCTTGCCGGCAGCCACACGTGCTTCAGGCATTTCCACGCCGTGATCGACAGCGTTGCGGACCAGGTGAGTAAGCGGATCTTTGATGGCTTCGATGAGGGTCTTGTCGAGCTCCGTCTCCTTGCCTTCCATCTCCAGGCGAATCTGTTTGCCAGAAGCCGTCGCGAGGTCACGCACGACGCGGGGGAATTTGCTCCAGATGTTCCCGATGGGTTGCATGCGCGTCTTCATGACGCCTTCCTGCAACTCGGTGGTGATGAGGTTCAAGCGCTGAGTGGTGTTCAGGAAGGTCGTGTCTTGCTGCGTGGAGGAGAATTGCAGGATTTGGTTGCGGGCCAGCACGAGCTCCCCGACCAGGTTCATCAACTTATCGAGCAGGCTCACATCCACGCGGATGTTGCTGTCGGAAAGGGCCGAGGAGCGAGCTTCCGCCTGAACTTGCAGAGCCTCCAGAACCGCGGAGGGCTGCGCGGCGCCTTTGTCCACCAGGATTTCGCCGATCCGGCGGACGTCTCCGGCTTGCTGGAGTTTCACAGCCGCCTCGATCTCTTCTTGCTTGGTCTCCCCAGCTTGCACCAGGATTTCTCCCAGGGAGAAGGCAGCGACGGCATCGCTCGGCTCCTCCGGAGCGGCAGCCTGAGGAGTGGTCAGCAGGGCGGGGGGCGAGGCGGCGGTCGCAGCAGCAGGGGGGGTTGCCGTCGGCGCTTTCGGGTCCTCGGCACCCTGCAAGCGGGTCAGCAGCTCGACTAGGGCGGTGTAATCGCCTTCCCCCTCCTGGCCGGTGGTCTCGATGCTCATTAACATCTGGCGAACTGCATCCACTAGACCCAGAAGCCCGGACGTTACCTCCGCTGTCAAGACGAGACGGCCGTCGCGCATGCGGCTCAGAAGACTCTCACCCACATGCGTCACCGACTCCAACTTGGAGAAACCCAGGAAACCACTCGTGCCCTTGATGGTATGAATCGTCCGGAAAATGCTGGCGAGAACCTCACCGGCGGTGGGATCCTTTTCCAGGCTGACCAGATCCCGGTCAAGCTGATCGAGGTTCTCATTGCTTTCGACGAGGAATTCCTTAACGATATCACCCATGTCATCCATTGCTGAATCTCCCCCTCGGACTCGAGCCGCCAGTGTCCCGGCGGGATCGGGTGTCCTATCGCTGCTCACCACTTTCGACTTTGAAAGGAACCTTGTTGCCTTGCCCGAACATCTCACCACCCTTGCAGCGTGCTCTCAGTGGCTACCAACCCACCCAGAAGCGGGTGGAGAATCCTTTCGCATCCAGACCCTCTTATCGGCAGATTCCCTTCCAGCTTGAAGGCTTTTTTGGCGGGAAGGCTTGAGCCAGGATCTGAGAGGAAGTCCCGCAAGCTGGGTGGAAGGGTCGACGGAACCCAACTCTCAGGCGCTCAACCGAAAGGAGCCCGAGGGAGAGTCTGAAGCAGGGTCGAATTGTGACCCATGGCTGGACGGCGGGGTGGGCGGGCGGGACGGGGCGGGTGGCGCGGGGGCCGAGTGATCGACTTGGTCCCAGGCTTCTCGAACCATTACGAACTGTTGCACCAGCGCGGCGAGGATTTCCTTGGAGTTCTGGATATTAGCTTGCAGCACGCAGGCACGTGCGTGCACGTAGAATTGCTTGAGGGTCTGGGCGACTTCGCCACCCCGCTCGAAGTCCAGGGTGCCTTCCAGTTGCGCGATGATGCTCAAGGCGCGGTTCAGGTGGGCGCATTTCTTTTCGATGTCATAGGCTTCGATGGCGGTTATGGCACGCTGCAGCCCGGCGATGGCGCCATCGTAAAGCATGACGACCATGCCCAGGGGCGTGGCGCCCTGGACCGCTTGCTGGCGATAATTGGAGGCGGGGTGCGTCATGTTGGTTGCTGCGGATTCAGCGCGTCGAGTTGACTGTTGATCGAGGCGAGGGTTTGAGGCATCTGCTCGAGCGTCGCATTGATCTGGCTATATTCGGCCAGCAGTTGTGTCTGCGTGCCCTGGAGCTGAGCTTGGAAGTCGGTAATCTGGTTGTTGAGGTCGGTCACCTCACTGCTGATTCCGGTCATGTCCAAATTCAAGGGGCCGTTGACAGAGTCGGTGAGCGCGGTGAGATCCGTGTTGAGGGTCTGGGCCACGCCGGCGGGCGAAGTCGATTGGAACAGGTTTTGGACGGCCGCAAAGTCGTTAGTGAGGGCGTCGTTGAGGTCCATGCTATCGGGCGATGAGGTGCTGGCCACCGCTAACGTACCGTCTGTCTGAATCTGAATCCCAATCGACTGAAGATTCACCAAGCCACTATTCCCGCTGATGCTCGTGGTGATGTCGCCCAGCAACTGCTGCTGCAAAAGGTCTAGGGAGGGGTCTCCCAAGAGCGGCGGCGGCGAGCTTTGGGTGCCATCGTACGTGTACTGGGCATTGATGTCGCCGATCACCGTGTTGTAGGCGCTGACAAAATTGTTTATGGCCGTGCCCACTTGGGTCAGGTCAGGCTGGATGGCAAGCGTCACCGGAGAGGTTGACTCCCCTGACAACGTCAGGGTCACGTCAGGGATTACCCCCGTTACCGTGTTGCTGGCGCTCGATACGGGGACGCCGTCCACGGTCAGTGAGGCATCGGCCCCTAGGGGGGTCCCCGATCCATCGACAGCCTGGCTGAAGGTCAAGCCGGTTGTACCGGTGGGGTCTGTTACAGTGAAGGCGCCTGCCGCGCCGGAAGTCTGACTGACCAGCGACAAGCGGGCTCCGGAGGCGTCCGTAATCACTGAGGCGGTGACCCCCAGGTCCTGCTTATTGATATACGTCGCCAGCCCACTGAGCGTGGTGGTGTTGTCGGTGCTGTCGATCGGGATGGGCTCTACCGTGGGACTCGTGCCGCCGACCGTAATATCGAGCGTCCCGGCGGGAATGGCCGTCGATCCCGAAGTCAGGGGTGAGGAGTAGGATGCAGCCGTACTGGCGAGGCTCGTAACCGTTATGGTGTGTGTACCCACCGCCGTGCCGTTCGCCGCCGTCGCGCTGACCACGTCGTTATTAGACGAGGTCACGGCCAGGGAGCCGAAGGCGCCGGTGGGGTTGGTGAGCGCTTGGACACTGGTCTGCAAAGCCTTCAGGTCGCTTTCGATTTGTTGCAGGGCTGCCGTCTGCGTGTTGAGGCCCGTCAATTGATTTTGCAATTGTATCTCCGGGGCGGCGTCTATTTGCAGGATAGCGTCCACAGTCGATGTCACATCGATGCCGCTTCCCGAAGTGTTGGTGGCGGAGTTCAGGATGGCATTCACGGCATCCTGGAGCCCCGAAGTATCACCCGCATTGGTGGTACTAGAATTGGAATTCCCGAGGAGTTCGCTCAGCGACTCGTTGCTGGAACTACCCAAGCTCGACAAGAGCGAATTGATTCCGCTGGTACTCATTCCCACTCCCCCCGTTATTCTTGACTCCGAGCGTCCCGGCCGGCTGATGGCGTGTCACGCATGCTATCGGCAGGTGGGGGTGCTTCCTTTAGTCATACTGATGTCTACGAAATAGGGTGACACCTGTTCTTTGTAGCGCCGCCGAACCGTCCGCATTCGCGGCGCCAGTTTGCGGCAGTGGGTCGCTTTGGTCTTCTGCAAGGCGGTCTATGACCAAGGCTTGTCCAAATTACGCTCGATCCGGGGAGCCCCAGGTTTGACGGCCGGGCGGGGAAGCGCCTGCCATGCTCGCGCGGTCTCAGCGGCGCGATCTGCTGTAGTCCCTGCCACCAGTTGTGCTGGGGAGATCCGCATGGTTGGGTGTGTTGGAAAACCTGCGGAGAGAGCCTAAGTGGCCCTCTCCGCCAGAAGATCCCCAGTTTCGACTACTGGAGCAGCTTCAAAACCGCCTGCTCCTGGGAGTTAGCTTGTGCCAGGGCCGCAATGCCCGTCTGCTCCAGCACCTGATACTTGGACAGGTTCGCAACCACTTGTCCAATGTCCGCATCCTTGATGGAGCTTTCGGCGGCGGTCAGGTTTTGCACCTGGGTATTGATGACATTGGAGGCAGAAGTCAACCGGTTCACGCCGGCGCCGATGCCGCCTCGTAGGCTTGCAACCTGTGCAATGGCATTGTTGACGTCGCTCAGCGCCGTTTGAGACGCCGTAATAGACGCTGCGTCGCTGGTAGCGCTATAAAGGGTGTCCGCTGCGATGCTTTGTGTGCCCAGTTGGGTGTCGCTGAGGGCGCCGATGGTGACCGCAATCGTGTTGTTAATCGCACCCTGGACGTCGCCATCACTGAGGAAAACGTTGGTCGTGGCAGCGCCAGTTGTCTGGGGCGCGACAAAAGAGTCGGGATTAGCTCCATTAGTTGGACTAGTAGGACCCGCAACGAACCCCAGTGCAGTATCCGTGTTCGTGACCGCTAGGTCGCCCCGGCCCTGGGTGTCGGTGACCACCAACTGTTGTACAGGCGCGAGCGCACCCACTACTCCATTCAGGCCGGTGACGGCAGATTCGGCGATGTTGCCATTGAGGTTAGTGTCAACGATCGAGAGCTTTTGGGCTCCGGTAGGTCCGACGAGGGATGCGGTAAACCCTTGTCCGGACGCGTTGATAGCAGTAATCATGGCACCCACGGTGGTCGCTGCGGCAGCGGTGTATGTATAGGTTTTCGCGTTCCCGACCGTGGGGGTGCTGGTGAGGGTCATGGCATCGCCGATGGCAACAACGGTAGCAGCGGTTACCGCCGTTGGTCCGACGAGTTGGTTCGTCTGAGTCGCCAAACCTGCCGTTAGACCGAGGCCGCTGGAGTTGATCCCGTTGATCAGGTTCTGGACCGTGGAGGTCGCCGTCAGCGCGCCCAATTGAATCGCGGTGTTGTTACTGATGGTAATGTTCCCATTCGAGCTGTTGAGGTTGAGATGATTGTTTCCGTCGATGGACGCCGTAAGACCAAAACCGCTGTTGTTGATTTGGGTCATGAGGTCACCCACGGTGTCGGGGCTCGCGGTTTGCGTTACTCCCAGCGCACCAAAGTCGGCTATGTTGGCGGCGCTCGCTGTAACGGAGGTGATGGGCGAAGTACCTAGGATTCGGAGAGAACCGCCGGCGTTGAGGGAAGCCACAAGACCCGAACCTGCAAGGACGGCGGCGCCGTTGAAGCCGATTATCCAGGCACCCACGGTTGATGCAGCTCCCCCGTTATAAGTTGTCGTAATGCCATTATTGACGACCGTAAGGTTATCGTTGAGTGTGGTCGGGCTCAGGTTGTTCAGCCCCCCAGTGGCCCCCGTATACTCCTCGGTGTTCGTGCCCGCCGTCAGCGCACCCATGACGGTTGCGGTCTCGGTGCCTGATGTAACGGTGCTGATACCCGAATTACTCGTGATTAGGAGGTGACCGCCGTTGAGGCTCGCCGAAATACCCTTACTTGCGCCGACGGCGTTGAAGCCGACCAGCCAGTCACCCAGGTCTATTGGACCTCCCGCGTAAGTCACCGTACCGCTAGCATTGGTAACCGAGAGGGTTGCATTGCCTGCTGTGAGCACTGTCGCGACATTCAGTCCTGCAGTGGCCCCCGTATAGTTCAGCGGGTTAGCCGTGAAATTAAACGTACCACCGGTATTGGCGACAGAGAGTGTGGCGCCGCTAGCGATTTGTGAGCCGGCGGTCACCGCTTGGGCCCCTGTGTAAAGAGTGCTGGCAGCGGTTCCTGGCGTGAAGGTATAAGCCGCGCCAGTCCCCAAGGCCACCGTAGTGGTGTCCGTCGGCGTCAGGGCAGTTGTTGCCGTGACGTTGCTAAGCGCAGTGCTGGCGACTTGGTTGGGATTGGCGACGGTCGCGGTTGAAAAGACCGGGGTGCCGTTGAAATTCGTGGCGGCGCCGATGCGGTTTATTTCGGCCTGGATGGAGACAAATTCCGCGTTCAGCGCCTGCCTCTGCTGTTGCGAAACCGTGCCGTTCGCGGATTCCGTAGCCAGCGTCACGGCGCGGTTGAGAAGCGTGGTGACCTGGGACAGAGCGCCGTCAGCGACTTGCAGTTTGCCGACGCCGTCGCTCGCGTTCAGCGACGACTGCTGAAGCGCGGAAATATTGGCCTGCAAGCCGTTGGCAATCGCCAGCCCTGCGGCATCATCAGCGCCGGTGTTGATCCGGGAACCTGACGACAACTGGAACAGGGTGTTCTGCAGGTTGGTGTTGGTGATTTGTAACTGATTCTGGGCTACCAAGGATGGAATGTTGTTCAAGACGCTTAGTGACATGGTCGAGCTCCTTTCGGTCTGCGTCTCCGTCTTGGGCCGCAGAATTTGGGGCCTGGCGAAGCGCGTTGGTCTGGGCCGCCGGTTCTTCTTTTCTACCGGCGTAACCAATTCTCAGTCCATTGCCCCCTATCGGCACTTGCCCCAAAACCTTAATGGGCGCCGCGTGGTTTTATCAGAATTCGCGTCCGCCGCTCGATCCCGCACCTGCCCCTCCGGGGCGGGCATCCACTAGGAAGCTTGGTATTCGGAACCTAACTATGTGAGTCAAGTTTGCCGACGCCAATGCGACAGCAAGACCCCTCACCCCCGGCGCTCGCGGCCCCCCCGCCGCCGTTGGCGGACACCCTCTCCTCGGAGAGGGCTGGAATGGCGAGAATTTCGTCTGTCCGGGTGATGGTCAGGAATGCCAATTATTCACAAGAGTGCAGAGCGAAACTGCCGATATAGGTTCAAGTGAGGTTGTCACCAGCCGCACGCGGTGAACTGCGGGCGGACGGGACAGGGTGGAAAAGCTATGATTCAGTTGACACGGCTCAACAACCAGCCACTGATCGTGAATTCGGACTTGATCAAGTTCATCGAGATTGCCCCCGACACGGTGATCACGCTAGTCACGGGCGAAAAGATAGTGGTCAGGGAAAGTTCCGAGGATGTGGTGCAGCAGATCGTGGATTACCGCCGGGGGCTTCTCTCGCCGCGGGTGGGTGCTCCTGCCCTGGGAGAACCCCTGGAGCCGCGAGCGAAGCCTGCAGAAGATGACGAATAAGAGGGTTGTGACTTGGACAAAAGCAGTCTAAGTGGAGTAGCCATCGCCCTGGGCGGAGTTCTGGCCGGCCTGTTGCTGGAAGGGGGGAAGATTTCCCAGATCCTTCAGCCCACGGCCGCGCTGATTGTTTTCGGAGGCACGCTCGGCGCCGTGATGCTGCAATTCCCCCTGCCGGTGGTGCTGACCAGTTTCAAGAGCTTAGTCGATGTCTTCTTCGGCCCTCAGGGTGAACCGCAGCAACTCATTGCGCAGATCGTTGAGTTTGCGCACAAGGCTCGCAAGGAAGGCATCATTTCGCTGGACCGTGAACTCGAGAATATTCTGGAACCCTTCCTGCGCAAGTCGGTGCTGCTGGCCGTGGATGGAACGGAGCCCCAGGAACTGCGCAAGATGATGGAACTCGAACTGGACAACAAGATCGAACACTCCGACCGCAGCCCGCAGGTCTTCGAAGCAGCGGGCGGCTTCGCCCCGACAGTCGGCATCATCGGTGCAGTTCTCGGCCTGATTCAAGTGATGCAACACCTCGATAACATGGATGAGGTGGGCAAAGGTATTGCGGTGGCGTTTGTGGCCACGATTTACGGCGTAGCCTCGGCCAACCTGTTTTTCCTGCCCGCGGCGGGCAAGCTGAGGATTCTCAATCGGGCCGACCACCAGAAGTGTGAAATGATGCTGGAAGGAGTCATTGCTATTATGGAAGGCCTGAACCCTCGCATGGTCGAAATCAAGTTGCAGGGTTTCCTCGCTCCAGATGCCCGGGAGAAACCCGCGGAGCCTCCGGCATGATTCGCGAGAAGAAAGCCACGGCTCGGGTCAGCCATGATCGCTGGCTGGTTTCCTACGCGGACTTCATCACCCTGATGTTTGCCTTCTTCGTGGTGATGTTCTCCTCCGCCCAGATGGACAAGCGTAAGGTCGGAAAACTATCGGCGGCCATCCAGGCGGCATTCAAACAAATGGGTATTTTCCAGGCGGCGAATTCCCGTACTCCGATGGTCACCACGGATCCCCTGCCCATGGAAAACGTACAAGTCGTCGAGGATGGCAAAGGGATTGCCGGCCAGGGGGACTTGCCCTTGCCTTTCGAAAAGATGGAGGGAAATCCTCCGAAGGACCTGGCCACCTTGCAGAAGGAACTGGCGCAGACCCTGGGGGCAGAAATCCAGCGTCACGAGGTGGCGCTGACAGCGAACCGCGAAGGGCTGGTGGTCAGCCTGCGCGAACTGGGCTTCTTTGACAGCGGGTCGGCGCAGCTTCATGCCAGTTCCGAGGCCGCGATTGGGCGCATCGCTGAGGTTTTGCAGGGGCAGCCCAACAACCTTCGTATCGAAGGCCACACGGACAACGTGCCTATTCACAACGACCACTTCGCCTCCAATTGGGAGCTTTCCACCGCCCGTGCTACGGAGATGATCCGGCTGTTTATCACCCGTTACCACCATTCTCCTGCCCGGATCTCCGCGGGAGGCTATGCCGAGTTCCACCCCGTGGCCACGAACCAGACGGAAGCCGGCCGAGCTCTGAACCGGCGGGTGGACATTGTGATTCTGGCTTCCGCCCCGGCGGGGGCGGTCAAAGGTCCCGCGCCGGATGCGCCCCAGCGCTGACGACGTTCCCTACGGAGGCGCCCTGCACGAGGGCTGTTGAAGATGGCCTCACGCTGAACCCAGTCGCCGCCGATAGATAAGTGAGGCTTAACAAGGCAGGTCATGACTCCCACCCTCCGAGAGCTGATCCGCGAACGCGTGGAGAAGTTGAATTCCATTGCCACCGTTCCGGCCATTATCCGGCCCTTGCTCCATTACCTCGAGCTGCCCGTCGATCAGGTTGATGTCGCCCGGATTGTAGACTTGGTCTCTTGCGACGAATCCATTTCCGCGCAGTGTCTCCGGGTGGCTAATTCGGCCCTGTATTTCCGCACCCGCGAGGTCAAGTCCGTCCACGGCGCGGTTCTGGTGCTGGGGGTGCGGCAGATCCGCGAGATCCTGCTCTCCTGCAGTCTGCTGAATCTTCTGCCCAAGCATAGCTGGGTGATTGACCCGCTGGTTTTCTGGGAGCATTCCCTGGGTTGCGCCCTGCTTAGCCGCTACTGCGCCCGCAAAGCCCGGTTTCGCGAGCCGGAGCGGGCCTACCTGGCGGGGCTGTTGCATGACCTCGGCGAGCTCGTCAACATGCTGTCGTTCCAGGAGGAGTTCCGAGCCGCCGCACAGCTTGCCCGGTCCGAGCATATTCCCCTACACGAGGCCGAGTATTCTGCCTTGGGTTTCACCCACTGTGATACGGGAAAGATTCTGGCCGAGCACTGGCGGCTGCCGGAAGATATCACGGAAGTCGTCGAACACCACCACAACGTCCAGCAGGCGAAGCTCCACCCGGTGCTCGTCGCGATGGTCGGCCTGAGTAATCACCTCTGCCAGATTCACCAGATGGGTTATGGCCTCGATCCGCCGCCCGACTGGAAACTGGAGGACGATCCCGCCTGGCTGATCCTCACGCGGGATTACTCCCTCCTCACCCAGACCGATCCCGCTCGTTTTCTCCACGACATGGAAGGGTTCGCCACCGAAGCGCGCAAACTCGTTCGCTCCATCCTGCGAAACTGACCGACTGCACTCGCGGGCCAAGTCAATCTCGGAATCCCGGAGGGCTGGGGAATTGCGTTTGACGAGATGCCGGGCCGCCTGCTGCGGGTCTCCCCAGCGTTTACTTCTCCAAAGCAGCCGCGGCGGCCGGCAGCACGTTTACAGTAAGGCCCGAAGGCAGCTTCGCTGATCGATAGATCCTTTGGGTGGCTTTCTGGAAGTCGGAAGGCTGGGCCTCGTCTATTTTCACGAACTTTTGCGGATTGCGGTCCACCAGCGGGAACCAGGAGCTTTGCACTTGCACCATGATGCGATGGCCGCGGCGGAAGGTCTGGAAAACGTCGGGGAGCTGGAATTCCACCTTGTCGGGCTTGCCGGGCTCGAAGGGCACAGGTGTCTCAAAGCTCTTGCGGAATTTCCCGCGAAAGGGCTCGCCCCGCACGAGCTGCTGGTAACCGCCCATTCTCACCCCACGGGGGTTGGGATTGGGGTCGGGCGAGTCGCCGGGATAGACATCGATGAGCTTAACGACCCAGTCGGAGTCCGTTCCGGTCGTGGAGACATAGAGTGACGCCGCGAGTGGCCCCGCGATGGTCACGTCCGCATCGAGTGGGTCCGTCTCATAGACCAACACGTCGGTGCGCCGACCGGCGAAGCGTTGGTCGGCGGTCATGTAAGGGGCCGACATCCCGGGGCTGATATAGGGGATATACGGAACGGGCTTGGCGGGGTCGCTCACGTACTCGTCGAACCCTTCACCGCCTGCGGTGGGAGGCGCGGTGGCGAGCCGGCCTTCGCTCTGGAAATAGAAAGTCTTCTTGGCTACGTTCTTGGGTGGCCACCGGTCGAGCTGGTGCCACTCGTTGCGCCCGGTCTCGAAGACGTAGGCCCCGGGAAATTTCTCTCCCCCCTGGTCTTTCAGGAAGTGCTGGAAGAATGGAAACTCGATGTGCTCGCGGAAGTAGTCTCCCGTCTTCTGATGGAAACTCACGTCCCCCAGCTCTTCGCCGGAGTCATGGTTCCACTGGCCGTGCGACCAGGGGCCCTCGACGAGAATGTTCACCGTCCCGGGACTCTGTTTCCCAATCGCTTCGGAGGTATGGAGCGCCCCGTAAGCGTCCTCCGCATCGAACCAGCCGCCCACCGTCATCACGGCAGCCTGGACGTTTTTCAAGTAGGGCAGTGGGTTGCGAGACTTCCAATAGTCCGTATACATGTCGTGCGAAACCAGGTCTTGCCACCCTTCGATTTGGCCTTTGAAGAATCTCTTGTCGGCGTTCCCGAGCGGCCCCATGCGCAGGAAAAAATCGTAGCCGTCGGGAGTGCCATAGTCAAAAGCCGGGCCGGGCACTTCGTTTTCTCCTGTACGCGGCCGCCCAAAGGAAGACATGAAACCAAAAATATGGGCCAGGAAGAGCGCGCCATTGTGCCGCCAATCGTCGCCGAGGAACCATTCGGTGACCGGCGCCTGGGGCGAGACCGCTTTCAGGGCGGGATGCCCGCTCAGGATCGCCATGGTGGTGTAGAAGCCAGGATAGGAGATGCCCCAAACGCCCACGCGGCCGTTGTGGTTGGGGATGGTTTTCAAAAGGAATTCAATCGTATCGTAGGTGTCGCTGGCTTCGTCGACTTGGTTCGGCGACGTCTTGTTGGGAATGTACGGCCGGACGTGCTCGAACTTGCCTTCCGATTTGCCCAGGCCGCGTACATCGCAGTAAGCGAAAATGTAGCCGTCGCGGGCGAAGAACTCCGAAGGGCCCAGCGAGCCGCGATAGTTGTCAGCGCCGTAGGGCCCCACCGTGTAAGGCGTGCGCATCATCCAGATCGGGTATCGTTTCGTCGCGTCCTTGGGCGCATAGACGGAGACGAAAAGACGGACCCCGTCGCGCATGGGCGCCAGGTATTCGGACTTGGTGTAATTCGCCCGAATGTAATCCCGGAGTTCTGCGGCCTTGCGTTCCTCGTCGGAAGGCTGCCGGTCTTGCGCGGGCAGCGAAGCCGCCGACAGGACAATTACCAGTATCGTGGAAAAAGCCAATCGCTTGCGGAATTCCCTCATCTCCCTGTCTCCTTTTGCTGTGCATAATTCGCTTGGAGTCGCGCTCCTGGCGCTTCGATTTGGAATCGTAACACACCCTCGCAGGATGATTCGAGACTACTTTGATATTGACGTCACGATGAGCCAAGGTGTAGGCTGCCCTAATTACGCCCGCACCGAAACAGGAAATGGAAGCGTTCGCTGAGAGGTGAATGGGTGTATATTGGGAGCCCCTGGAAAGCCAAAATAATAATTGCCGTTCACCGATGATCTCTTGGGTCATAATGAGGCTGTTAAGCAACCTGGGCGCATCTCGTGCCTTGCCCACCGCGGTGCGGCCATGCAAATCCCTCTTACTGATACCGACTATTTGCCTCGCAGGTTTGTTCGTCAGTGGGGTGCTGTGTAGAGCGGGGCTCGCACCGGCAATGCAGAACCCCATGGACCGGATTTCAACGGAGTCACTGCAAAACCAGTTCGTCAATTGGCGTGTCGCCGGTCGCGTGGCGACGCTCAAGGGAGCACCGGTTCCCGCGGCGAAGGTCCAGGTAGATATCGAGGGGCAACCGAAAAAGTCTCTACAAACGAACCCCCAGGGCTGGTTCGAGACGGATTACGCATTGAACCGCGACGTGTACCAGCATCTCAAGGTTCGAGTGACCGCCGGCAAAGCCGGTTATCACCCCGCGTACGAGGCCGCAGAGTACCCCTCGAACGATAAGGGCTGGGTGATCGATGTGATTTTGCGGGAGAAAAGTGAAGACGCCCTTGAGCCGGCCCTGGCCAACGTTGTTGCCCTGCTGGCGCCAAAACTCCTGGAGGCGGCGACCCAGGATAAGCAGATTGAACCACAGCGCAAAGAATTCCGCGCCGGCACGGAGAAGTTTGTGAACCGCCACAGGTCCCTCGAGGCCCTTCCGGACCTCCAGAAAGTGGTAGAGCGCTGGCCAAACTGCGCCGCGTGCCGAGCGCTCTTGGGCTTGGCTCAGCTTGACGCGGGAAGTTGGGCAAGCGCCCTGCGAGAAATCAGCAAAGCAGCCTCGACCACCGATCGTTCCAAACAGGGCGAGGTTGTGGCGCCCCTGGTGCTCCTCGGAGTTGTGGAGGAATGGCGCGGCAGGCCGGAAAGGGCCACGGCGTTTCTTTCGCAGTCCCTGGCCGTGGAGCCGGAAAACCCGATGGCGCTCGAAGAAATGGGTCGCGCATTGCTCGCACGCAACAACTGGCAGCCCGCCTGTCAGTATCTGGAGAAAGCCGTCAAGAACGGCGCCCCCCCTGAGGTCCGTCTCCTGCTGGCCCGCGCGCAACTCCAGTTGGGCAAAGACCAGGACGCGAGGAACGAGCTAACCCAGTTTCGGGCGGAACGCAAGCCCAAGGGTTCTTCCCCAACTACCCGCCTTGCTTACGCGGAATTAGATCAGCGCCTGAAATTGGAGGCTCGCAGTGACATCACCCCACTGACCAGCCAGCCCTTGCCGGACGTGCTAAAGGCCTTGCCGGAACTCAAAGGCTTGGAGGCTGCATCCAGCCAGGACGAACTGTCCGAGATCCTGCGCCGAACCGGGGCACACGTGGAATCGTTCTTCCGAACGATTCCCAATACGATTTCTCAAGAGGATGTGCGCGAAGAGCGCTTGGGGAAAGAAGGAAAGGTGACGCATTCTCTGGACCAGAGTTTCCAGTACCTCGTCCTGGTTAAGACCGGGAAACCCGATGTCGACGTCACCGAATATCGAGGTGATTCGCAAGGGAGGATGATCTCGGTGGATAACCCCGAGGGGCGATTCATGCTGACAGCGGGTTTCACTTCCCTGAGCTTGAACTTCCACCCTGCCTTCCAATCCGACACGAACTTCCGCTATCTCGGCAGGCAGTTGCTCCAAGGGCATAAGACGGCAGTGGTGGCTTTTGCCCAAACCCCGCAAAATGCCCACCTCCTGGAGCAGTTCTCGGTGGGGAGCACCACCACGCTTATCTTGCAGCAAGGTGTGGCATGGATCGACGCGGAAAGTTATCAGATCCTGCGTATGCGCACCGACCTCTTGAAGGCTCCGCCCGAATTCGAGTTGCACAGGCAAACTACGGAAGTGACTTACGACAAAGTGGAATTCAAAGGAGAGCCTTGGCCGGTCTGGTTACCACGGGAAGTCGCCGTTACCGTGGAGTTGAAGGACCGGAGCTGGCACAATCTGCATCGTTATTCGGCTTTCAGGCTTTTCCGGGTCGACGCTACAGAACATATCAAGAATCCCCAGACCGTCTCCGAGACAACCCCAGCCACGAATTGACCGTTGACCCCTCTACCATGCGATCTGTTTTCAATAACAAATTTCTTGGGCGAATGTCGCTAAGTATTTGGACTTAGTGTAATTCGCCCGGAGTTCTGCGGCCTTGCCCTCCTCGTCGGCAGGCTGTCGGTCTTGCGCGGACAGCGAAACCGCGAGCAGGATAACCACCAGTGTCGTGGAAAAAGCCAACCGCCTGCGGAATTCCCTCCTCTCCCTGTCTGCTTGCTGTCCATGATGTGGCCAGAGTCAAACAGCATCCTGGCGCAGCGACCCGGAGATAAGGCTGAAATCGGAAATTCCGGGTCAACCTATTGAGTTATACTGAACCGGCGAACAGGAGAGGCGGCGGATGAACGCAAGGATCGAGAATCGAATCGGAATCATCTCTGGCCTGGCGGTATTGGTGCTCGTCATAGCTGGGGTTCTTTCTTATCAGAACACGCAGCGCCTAATCTTGGTCAACGGCAGGGTGGCCGAGACGAACGAAGTCCTCGCCGCAATCTCCCAGACGTTCTCGGCCATCCAAGGCGCGCAGAACCGGGCCACGGATTTCGCCATCGTCAGGGACGAGCAGTTTCGAGTCAGCTACTACGCCAGCGTCGCCCAGGCCCAGCGGCAGTTCGACCATCTCAGGAGTCTAACCTCCGACAATCCTCGCCAACAAGCGCGGCTGGACAGTCTTGAACCGCAAATCGAAAACGCCTTCAGCATCTTCCACCTGGTCATGAACTTGCCACAGGGCGAGAAGTTCACGGCTGCGAACGCGGCGGAGCTCCAGGTCCGGGAAGAGGAATGCCTGGATGAAATCCGCCGGGGCATCCAGGCCATGGAAGCGGAGGAGCACCGACTGCTTGAACTACGCAACGCGGAATCGGCGGCCAGCGCCCGTAGTACCATAACCATTGTCGTGCTCGGAAGTGTGCTGGCTGTGGCCATCCTGATACTGGCCAGCGTGATCCTGCGCCGCGACGTGGCCCGGCGCGTGAAAACAGAGAGGGCTTTAGGCTCATCGGAACAGCGTTACCGCTCACTCTTTCAGCATAATCTGGCGGCGGTCTTTCTCTCTTCGCTCGAGGGCCGCATCCAGGAGTGTAACGAAGCTTTTGTTCGCCTCCTGGGGTGCTCCTCTCGCGATGAGGTCCTTAGCCGAAGCGCCACGGACTTTTTCTTGCAGGTGCAGGATCGGGAACTTCTTGTGGAAGTTCTGCGGAAAGAAGGCCGCGTGACCGGTCGCGAGATTTGCCTCCGTCGCTGCGATGGCAGCGTGGTTTGGGGCGTCATAACGGCCGCGCTTCTCGATACCGACGCCGATTCTCCGGCGCCCGTGATCCAAGGCACCATCATCGATATCACGGACCGCAAGCGGGCGGAGGAAGCACTGGTCCGGGCAAAAGAGGCTGCCGAAGCCGCCAACCAAGCCAAGAGCGATTTCCTGGCGAACATCAGTCACGAAATCCGCACACCCATGAACGGTATCATCGGCATGACCGAACTCGCTCTGGATACCGAGTTGGACGACGAACAGCGCGAGTATCTCCGGGCCGTGCAGAACTCAGCGGACGCGATGATGGCCGTCATCAACAACATCCTGGACTTTTCAAGAATGGAAGCCAAGAAGCTGGACCTGGAGAAAATTGAGTTCAGCCTGAAGGATTGCGTGGGAGAGGCTGTCAAAAGTCTCGCCTCACGCGCCCATGAGAAAGGGCTGGAGATTTCGTCGGACGTCCGCCCGGAATTGCCCGACGTTATCCGGGGTGACCCCGGCCGTCTGCGGCAGATCCTCTTGAATCTGGTGGGCAACGCCATCAAGTTCACGGACCATGGCGAAGTCATCGTTCACGCCGACGCGGAGGCGCGAACGGAGAAGATTATGACGCTGCACTTCCGGGTCGTCGACAGCGGAATCGGCATACCTCAGGACAAGCAGCAATTGATTTTTGAAGCCTTCACGCAAGCCGACAACTCTTCCACGCGAAGATACGGTGGAACGGGACTGGGCCTCAGCATCTGCTCGCAGTTGGTCGCGCTGATGGGGGGGGAAATCTGGGTGGAGAGTGAGGAGGGAAAGGGCAGCACCTTCCATTTCACGGCGGAGTTCGAAGTCCCCGAGACGCAGCAGCCCAGAGCGGCCATCGCTCTACCGGAAGTCCTGCATGGCCTTTGCGTGCTGGTAGTGGATGACAATGAGACGAACCGCCGCCTGCTGGAAGAAACGCTCAAACGCTGGGGGGCGATACCCACCCCGGCTGCCAGTGGGCCAGCGGCTCTGGAAGCTATGGCGTGGGCGGAGGCTGCGGGGAAGCCCTTTTCCATGATCCTGCTGGATCAGCAGATGCCCGGTATGGATGGCTTTGCCGTCGCGGAACAGATCCGGCATCAGCCCGAACTCATTTCCACCATCATCATGATGCTCGGCTCCGGCGGGCAGCGGGGTGATGCCTCCCGATGCCGCAAGTTGGGAATCGTGGCCTATCTCTTCAAGCCCTTCAAGCAATCGGAACTCCTCGAGGCCATGTTGATCGCCCTGGGCCGCCAGCCGCGGGAAGCCAGCAAACCTCCGTTGATTACTAGGCACACTCTGCGCGAGCGCAGGCCTGTACTCTCCGTGCTGGTGGCCGAAGACAATCTCGTTAACCAGCATCTGGCGGTGCGGTTGCTGGAGAGGCGCGGGCATACCGTCGCGGTAGCAGTCAATGGCCAGAAGGCGCTGGCCGCCCTGGAGAAGCAGAGTTTTGATGTGATCCTCATGGATGTGCAGATGCCGGAAGTTGATGGATTTCAAGCTACAGTCGCCATTCGGGAAAGGGAGAAGACCACGGGCAAGCACCTGCGCATCGTCGCCATGACCGCTCACGCCATGGAGGGTGATCGCGAGAGGTGCCTGGCGGCGGGGATGGACGCGTACATCTCAAAACCGATCCAGCCCCAGGCAATGTTTGACGCTATCGAGGACACAGGCTCCGCGGCGTAATACGCGATAACACGCCAGGGTTCCGCGGTGGGCAAGAAGTGAGCCCGGCCGGCGCTGCGACCGCTGCCATGCGACGAGTATCTCAGGTCGCGGGAAAGGCCAAACTTCCATGACCTCAAATCATCAGACTCCCACCCCATACCTGATGGGGACGGCCTGCGCGGGTCTGTTCACGTTCGGAGTGATGACCTCCTTTCTGGGTGCGACACTCCCGGAGTTCAGTGCGCACGCAGGTTTTGATTTGACCAAGAGCGGAACACTTTTCAGTTTCCTCTACCTCCCGCAGGTCCCCATGGTGTTCCTGGCAGGACCGCTGATCGACCGATTCGGCAAGAAACCGATACTGGCCGCCGGGCTCCTCAGCAGCGCTGCCGCGCTCTTGGGTATGGCCTACGCGCCCAGTTACGCGGTGCTCGGGGCACTGCTGGTTCTGCTCGGCCTGGGCGGCAGCTCCGCGATGAGCGCCTCGAATACGCTCATTCCCGACCTCTACCCGGAAAACCCCTCTTCTGCGCTCAACCTCGGAGGCATCTGTTTCGGCGTAGGAGCGGTCTTCTTCCCCTGGCTGGTCATGCTGATGACGGCCCGGCTGGGGCTTTTCGCCACGCTGTGCTTCATCGCCTCTCTGGTGGCGCTGGTCGCCCTGGTGGCGCTGGCGCAGACGTTCCCACGCGCAGGCTCGGCCGGAGGCTTCGACTGGGGTCAAGCGCTCCGCGTGGCGGTGGATCCTGCGGTCATCATTCTCGGCTCGGTGTTGTTCTTTTACTCCGCCCTGGAGATCTCCACCGCCGGCTGGATTCGCACTTACCTCGAGAAGGATCTATACGCCTCCTCGCAAACTTCCAGAATCATCCTGACCGTCTTCTGGACCATGATGATGGTGGGCAGGCTGGCTGCCAGCCAGGTGGTCAAGAAAATACGCGGGCCACGTCTGGTGCTGGGAGCCGCCATCGGCGCCCTGATCGGCCTCCTGCTCATGGGGCTAGCGCCTAGCGTTTGGGTAGCGAGTGCAGGCATCATTCTCTGCGGGTTGAGTTACGCGCCGGTTTTTCCTACCACCGCGGGAACTGCCAGCACCTACTTCGCGCGGCTTTTCGGAACCGTCTTCGGCATGCTCATGACTCTCGCGCTGCTGAGCGGCGCTGTGGTTCCTCCTGCCATCGGTTACGTCGCTCAACGGGCCACGGTGAGGAGCGGCATCTGGATTCTGTGCGGCCTCGCGGTTCTATTCCTGGTCACGCAGGGGATTTTCAATCGCTACGAGCGCCAGAGGTTCCTGCGCCCCACTCTCGCATCCCCCGCCAACAGGTCGGAGCGTTAAGGCTGAACAGGCTGCGGAAAAACCAGTAGGCGCGCGCCATCCTGAGGAGCAGGCGGTCCTGAGTATAGCGAAGGAAGAAGCTACTGCTTTGGCCTCACCCGAGATAGCAACATTGAAAGACATGAGTCCCTTTGGGGGAAGGCTAGCTTGGGGTTATGGGAGCCCCACAGGAGTCTTTGGAAGCCGGCGTCTGAGGCGTCCGGGAGGCGCGTCGGCGTCCCAGCATCCGGGGCAGCTTGGCGGAGCGGTCTTCCCACTTACCGGTGAAGGTCACCAGGAAAGAGACCAAGACCAATCGTATATCCAGCCAGAAACTCTGCTTCTTGATGTACACGAGATCGTACCGAAGCTTCTGGCGGCGCGGCAACTCGCTGTGGCCGTATATCTGGGCTATCCCAGTCAGTCCCGGCGTAACCGCATGACGCCGGTCGAAGCCTGGAATCTCCTGACGAAACTTCTTGACCAACTCGGTCCATTCCGGCCGCGGCCCCACGAAGCTCATGTCGCCGCGAAAGATGTTCCAGAGTTGCGGGAGTTCGTCCATGGCCGTGGCTCGCAGCACCCGGCCTACCCGAGTAATACGCGGATCACTTTCCTGAGCGGGCACCGCCCCCCATTTGGCATCCGAGTCAGCCACCATCGAACGGAACTTGATGCTTTGGAATTCCCGGCAGTTCTTCCCCACCCGCGGTTGCCCGTAGAAGATGGGCCCCCCATCCTCCAGCTTGATGGCCGCCGCAATCAAGGCCCACAACGGGGAGGACAGAATCAATCCCAGCCCCGCAAGCGAGATGTCGAAGCAGCGCTTAAGCATTTGAGAAACGAACCGGCGCGCATAGAGCGCCGCTACAGTTCAGTTCGCTTTGTAGAGTTGCAGGTGCCTGCCGAATCCAGGTTTCGAGCCTCTAGCTGATTCCTACCCGCCCGGTTTGATCAGCAAGGCTCGCAAAGTGGTGAGCAGGGCGCGATGATGCCAATCAAATTTCAACTTGCCATTCAATCGAACCAACAGGTCAGTATCTTGAATTACCTTGAATAAACCGTCGATTTGGCCATCGGTAAAGTGGCCCGCCAGTTTTCGGGCAAAATAGCCGACCATCAACTCATTGCCAAAAGCCGATCTCCAATAACGTTCGAACTCACCCAAGCTCCGCGAGTTGAAGTTCCTGGTGCGAAAGGCGCGGGTCACCACGTCGGCCACGAACTCTGCCGAAAGCATACCGTAGTAGATCCCACCCCCGGTTGTGGTCTTGATATGCCCGGCAGCCTCACCTGCCGCCACCACCCGCTCCGCCACGGCGCGGCCCACCGGCGCCTGAGCAATCGCTTTCCGATCAATCCGTAAACCTGCCAAATCCGTATGGGGCGCTATTCTTTGGAGCAGTTTCGTGAAGTAGGGCTCCGGATTCCGCTCGGTCATCAGTCCCACTCGGCGTTTGCCGTTACGCAGTGGGATCTCCCAGGCGAAGGCTCCGGGAGCAACATTTTGTCCTACATACACACGCGTTGCCGTGCCGTGGCCATTAGGAGGGAGAGTCAATTCCGTCTGTAAGGCTCGCAGAAACTGCCGCGGCCGCGCCAGTCCCAGCGCCCGGTTGAGAGAGCCGTTAACGCCGGTGGTGATGATGGCCACCTGGGCCCGCAAGCGCGCCGACCCCGCTTCCGCCGATTGGAAATTGATGGCGACGGAGTGCTTTTCCACCCCCAGCGAGTTCACGCAGCAGCCCAATTGCACATCTACGCCCGCGGCGATTGCCCGCTCGGCCAGCGCCCGATTAAATTCACCCTTGTCGATCACCTGGGCGAGCGGGGCATTGGTGCAATGCTCCAGGGTTCTTCCTCCTGGGGAGATTGCCTGGATGCACCGTACATCCGCCAGAATAGGACGTTTGGGGAGGTCAAAGCGCGCGAAAGCCTCATCGCCCACGACCCCGGAGCAGACGGCGCGCTCGCCAATCCGGCTCTGGGCTTCGCAAAGCACGACGTCCAGCCCCGCCTGGGCCAATAGGAACGCGGCGTGTATGCCCGCCGGCCCCGCTCCGACAACGACAACGTCCCTCAAACGGCTTCCTCCTTCGACTAACCCTTTGCCTCGGCGCTACCCATCATTGATCACCGCGGAGGCGCGGAAGCTTGAGTTCTCTCCCCCCCAGGTTTCAACTCACCCGAGCGGCGGCCTTCCTCGAGGTACTGCGCCAAGCCTTCCGTCCAATGTGGGAGCGCACCCAGACCACTCTGGAGCAAGCGCCGATTCTCCAACACAGAGTTCGCAGGACGCCGGGCCGGCCGTCCCAACTCTTGGGACGTAACCGGGACGACCCGGACCTGATTGTACCCTCCCGCTTTCACGATAGCCTGAGCAAACTCAAACCAACTACACTGGCCGGCCCCCGTCACATGATAGATTCCGCACGCTTGGGCCCGCGACAACTGCTCGAGCTTCACGGCCAGATGGCGCGTGTAGGTCGGTGAACCTCGCTGGTCGCTCACCACGTGCAATTCTTGCCGTTCCCCCGCCAGCTTAAGGATGGTCGCCACGAAATTCTTCCCCCGCGGACCATAGAGCCAGGAGGTCCTGACAATACAATGCCGCGGTACGAGAGCCTGTACGAATTGCTCGCCCCGCAATTTCGAGCGCCCGTAAGCACTCCTCGGATGAGGGCAATCGTCCTCGCAGTAGGGCCTTTCCTGGCACCCATCAAAGACATAATCGGTGCTCACATAGAGCAAAGCAGCGCCGATTTCCGCGCAAGCCTTGGCCACATTTCTGGCGCCGGCAACATTGACCGCCTCGGCCCTTGGGGGGTTCAGTTCACAACCGTCAACGTCGGTGTAGGCGGCGAGATGAAAGACCATTTCCGGCCGCAGCTCGCGAAAAGCTTTCTCGACTGCCGGTTCCTCGCAAATATCAAAGTCCTCGACATCCACTCCTTGCACCTGGTGCTGGGACTCGAGACAAGGAAGCAGTGCCGACCCGAGCATACCTTTGGCGCCGGTCACCAGAATTCGCACTACTTCTTTCCTCCCGATTGGAGAATCCCCGCGAGTGTCGCATCGCGCCGGTCATATTGCCGGCGATAGTAGGAGCGGTAGCCGCGGGCTGCTACTCGCCGGATCCAGTCGCCATTGGCCAAATACCAATCGACAGTTTGCTTGAGCCCGGCCTCCAGGGTCGTTTCCGGAATCCAGCCCAATTCCCTCTGCGCCTTCTCGCTGGCGAGGGCATAGCGGCGGTCGTGTCCCGGCCGGTCCTGGACGTAAGTCAGCAGGGATTCGGGCTTGCCGAGCAACTGCAAGATGCGCCGGGCAATTTCCACATTGGTCCATTCATTCCCCGCTCCCAGATTGTATATCTCACCCTCCCGGCCGTGGTGCAGGATGGTATCCAAGGCCGTGCAGTGGTCCGTAACGTAGATCCAGTCTCTTACCTGCTGCCCGTCCCCGTAGACGGGGATAGTCTCCCCCCGCATGGCCCGCGTGATGATGAGGGGGAGAAACTTCTCCGGGTATTGGTAGGGACCATAGTTGTTGGTGCACCGAGTGATGATAACCGGGAATTGATAGGTTCGGAAGTAGGCGCGGGCCACAAGGTCCGCCCCCGCCTTGCTGGCCGCGTAAGGGCTGTTCGGCGCCGAGCGGGACTCCTCCGTGAACTTCTCGCCCGGCGCGGCGCTTCCGTAAACCTCGTCGGTGCTTACCAAGACGAAGCGCCGGACGCCGGCGGCGCGCGCCGCCTCGAGCAAGCACTGGGTTCCCAGGACGTTGGTCTTTACAAAGGCCGCGCTCTCGAGGATGCTACGATCGACATGCGATTCCGCCGCAAAATGTACGACCGCCTCGACATCTTTAGAAAGCACTTCCGTGACTTTACGGCGATCGCAGATGTCCCCACGGACAAAGGTGTGGCGGGGGTCCGCCTTAAGATCTTGGAGCGTGTGGAGGTTCCCGGAATAGGTCAGCTTATCCAGATTCAGGATGGAGTACTGGGGATGCTTGGCCAGAACGTGGCGAATAAAGTTCGAGCCGATGAAACCCGCACCTCCCGTAACCATGAGCTTCATTCGGAACGCTCCATCTCCGTTGGGGCTAGAGTTCTAGGCACCATCCCGTGTTTTCGTCGTGCGTGTAAGGCCACCCTCTTGATGTCTAACCCTCTCCCCGAGGACAGGGCCAGCCCCTTTTGATGTCTAGCCCTCTCCCGTGGGGAGAGGGTGGACCGCTGCCGGCGCTTTTACCAGCCGGAGCGGGCCGGGTGAGGGGTCTCTTCTTGCCGCGAAGTGACCCCTCACCTGGCCTCCTACGTCGGCCACCCTCTCCCCGAGGGAGAGGGCCAGTGAACTAACTTCTATCCTTCTCCCTAAAGAGAGGGCTGTTATTAAACTTCTCTCCCTGTCGCAGTGGACAACTTGGGCGAGGTCATTGCGCCTCTAGCTCGGCTTCGCCGGATCTACTTATTTGCCGAGCTGTCAGCCACCAAGTTGGTTGCCGAGCGCAACGACTCGAAGGTGCCCGCGTCGGTCCACCAGCCGTCCAGGATACTGTAGGTTAAGGTGCCTTCCTGCAGGTAGGCGTTATTGACGTCGGTAATCTCCAGTTCTCCCCGATGGGAAGGCTTAAGCTGGTTGGCCTTATGGAAGACCGTGGAGTCGTAGAAGTAAACCCCAGTCACCGCGAATCGGCTCGCCGGATGGGCGGGTTTTTCTTCGATGCGGACGATGCGGCCTCCCTCAAAAACGGGCACTCCGAACCGCTCCGGGTTTGCAACCTCCTTCAGGAGGATATGCGCTCCCTGGGGCTGCCGTTCAAAATTGTCGGCGGCATCCTTGATGCTTCCTTCCAGGATGTTGTCACCGAGGATCACGCAAATCCTTTCGCCTTCCGCGAAGTCTTCCGCCAGGCGGAGAGCATCCGCAATGCCGCCTTCTCCTTCCTGATAGGTGTAGTTCAAATGCTTCAAGCCAAATTCCTTGCCGTTACTGAGCAGACGCAGAAAGTCCCCGGCGTTGCGCCCACCCGTGACGATGAGGATCTGCTGAATCCCCGCATGCACGAGCGTCCAGAGAGGATAGTAGATCATCGGGGCTTTGTAGACAGGCAGCAGGTGCTTGTTGGTGACTTTGGTTAACGGATAGAGCCGCGAACCTGTTCCCCCTGCCAGGATCACACCCTTCACCTCACACCTCTCCTTGCTCCCGTGCGGGTTTCTCACCACACTGGAACCCTTTGGGGCGCTGCCGGATGGGCGGTCTCGCGCTCCTACCTATACAACGAATTCGCCCATTCGTTCCCGGCTGGCAGGACGAACCATCTTCCGGGCGTTGCCCTGCCCGGAACCGGGGTGTACGGCAATGGCCAGACACACCGCAAACCAAGCCGCATTGGCCGCGATCCGCAGGTTGAAATCCAAAAAACTGTGGCAGAGCAATCCCACACACGCCACGCTAGCGCCGACCTGGATCCAACCTGATTCGTGCCGAAGGCGCGCACCCAGGTGGCGGAACGCCAATGGGAAGAACAGCAGCAAGGCCGCCACCAGGACAAGCGCCCCTGGCAATCCGGTCTCTGCCATCACCTCCAGGTAGTCATTGTGGGCGTGTGTCCAATGCATGTCGGTCGGGAAGGTCGCATACTGAGTGAAGCCGTACTCAAAACAGCCCACTCCCACGCCGATGCCGGGATGAGCCCAGGTGATGTGTAGTGCAGTTTTCGCCACCGACATTCGATCCGTAACCTCGCCTCGGGTGTTCTTGTCAGCGTCGAGAATCGCAGTGATCCGTCCGGGCAAGCGACCGGAGTTCATCCACAGGAAGATCCCGATAGCCAGACTCGCCACGACCGCGCCCCCCACCAGGGCTCCACTGCGGACGGCCTTGGGGCTCTTGCTCACCGCCAGGAGCGCCAGCAGGAGACCTTCGACCAGCAGACTGACCATGGCGCCCCGCGAGCCGGACAACAAAACGGAAATCAAGGGCACGGCCATCAGCAGCCACAGCACCCAGCGCATGGCGCTCTCCACGGGTCGAGACAAGATGTAGGCAGCGGAGATCGGGATGAGCAGCTCCATGATGCCCCCGTAATGATTGTGGTTCACGTAGGGGCCGAAAGGCCAGCCCACCGGGGGCGTAACTCGCCAATAAATAGAGCGCGGGGAGGTAAAGAGCTGCCCCAGCGCCAGAGCGCTCAAGGCAAAAACCAGCAGAGTCGTGATTAGCCCTAACTGCCCTAAGGCTCTTCCGTTCTCCGCATGCCCGTTCAGAAGCTGGCCCGCCAGGAAGAAGAACAGGAGGTCGGTGACAATCTTCAGCACCGACTCCCGCGTGGCGATGCGGTCGTAAGTCAAGCCAGTCCCCCACTGCACGACCGCCAGGAGAAGGAAGGCGAGGAAAGGCCAATAGAGTGGGGACCACACGATCTTAAGAACGCCGCGCTGGGCGCAAGCCAGCGCCCAAAGAATCAGCGCCAGAAAAGCCAGGACCAGCAAGGCCGCCCAACCCCAGGGCAGGACGGCGCCGTAAGCCCAGGGGGCGGCGCAAAGCGTCGCGACCAGCAGAAGGCGTGCACTCATCTGGAAGCGCGCCGCAGCTCCCCCTCGGTCCGCCGGCCGGGAGGGGCGGGCGTTAAGCACGGAAGCAGTCGATAACGTGGTCATAGTCACCGGTACCCGTTGTGGGCCATCCTTGGCCCGGAGATGGGTGCGGCTCGCAGACTGACGTCATCCACCCAGACCACCCCGGAGATGTCACGCGGGGCAAGTCGACCGGGAGGACGCCAGAAGGAAATTCGCACGCTCTGCGTCTCGGGCGGAGTGGTGAAGGTCACGTCGACGGCGTGCCACTTGGTCGTCCCCAGCGTTTGCTCGCTGGTCGGGACCAGGCAATTCGAACAGCCCCCAAAGACTACCCGCCAGCGGGGACCGCTGTCCGACGTGAGGCCTTCCGACCGTACGTAGGCGGTCAGTTGGTAGCGGGTATTCGGCTTGACCGGAACCACCTGACCGAACAAATCATAATTCAGGTCGCGGCCCACCGGGAACTCTATCCGCAGGCTCCTCGACCCTTGGTAGGCATAAGGGTCAGAGAAATCGAAAAGCAAATCCGACCCTTCGTTATAACGCCAGTCGAATCCAGTGTTGAGAGGGAGCTGCTCGAAGCTTCCGTTGTAAATCAGATTCCCAGGCTCTGTCGGAACGTCCTTGACCACTAAGCCCAGCCGTGCGAGGTCGTCCCAGATGGTACGGGCGCTCGAAATCTGATTGTGGTCAATGAGAAAGTCCAGGAAGAGTTTCACGGAGGGCAAGTCCGTGGGCCGGTTCGGTCCGGCAACCATTTGCTGCCAAATCCGCATCGCGCCGCCAAGATCTCCCGTCGCTGTCAAGAAAGTGAGGAAGGCAGTCCGCAGAGCGGGATCCTTGCCTTGGGGCACAACTTCACTATAGACCTGCTGGGGATCCCCCGTGGCCCGCAAGCATAAGCGGAACGTGGGGCCTAGATACTCCGGCCGCACTTCCAGGAGTTGACGGAAATAGGGGAAGCCCTTTTCCACCCGGTTGGTCAAAAAGTAATGATTGCCAATGATCCACAGCAAGCGGGGTTTCCGGGAATTGAGGGCCCGCGCCCGTTCGAAGGCCTCGTCGGAACAGGCCGTGTCTCCGACGGTATCACAGGTCGCTGCGAGGTCGACCCAGTAGTCCCAATGCTTCGGGCTGAGCGCAACCGCCTGCCGCAGGTCTTTCAACGCCTCCGTCAGATCCAATTCGGTAGGGGAGGAGGAGTATAACGACCCTAGTTGGTGCAATAAGACGGGGTTTGCCGGGTCATGGGCCAGCCCGGCTCGGACGGCCGGAATTGAAATCGAATCCTCGGGGGTGCTGGCCAGCGCGATGCGTACGGTTTCATAGGTCAGCGGAATGCCGGAGGCCACTAGCAAGGTTACAAAAACGATCGCCCGCCAGTACGGGCGGAGCGGCCATTCCAGAAAGGGCTGGGACCGGCGTGGGAGGGCAGGCCTCCCGCCGGGAAGGTCAGGGCTCGGGATTTCACTCATGGGAATAATCCTGAATCAAATGATGGGCGAACCAGGTGAGGTCCCGCCGGCGCTCCCTTTCAGGCAGCCTATCCATCCCGCCCGCCCTCCTGGCAAAAACTGCTCATGCTCTGCGGGACGAATCCTTGGACCTGGAGCGGCCCCCTGCGGACGAGGGGGCGGGGTTCGGCACCGTTATCTCATCATCATCACCATAGGATTCGGAGTAGGAGCCATAATAAGATCCGTAATAGGACCCGTAATAAGTATCGAAACGCATGTCAACCTTGTTGAGCACGATGCCCAGAACCCTGGCTCCCGCGTTGTCGAGGACCCTCCGCGCCCGGGCCAGCGCCCCGCGCGCCGTCACTCCGCTGGCCACTACCAGAATGACTCCGTCCACCAGCGCCGAAAGCACTACCCCGTCGGTGACCAGCAGAACCGGTGGAGAATCGACGACAATCTGAGTGAAACGCTTCAGCAGCCCCTCCAGAGTCGACGTCATCGCAGGGGAGGAGAGTAGTTCCGCCGGGTCCGGGGGCCGCGGACCAGCCGGCAGGACCCAGAGATTCGGAACACCTTCGTATTGAACCAGAACTTCATCCAGGGTGTGCGCACCCGTCAGGAAACTGCTCAGCCCCTTTTCGTTTGGAATCCCCAGGGTTCTCGCCACCGAAGGCCGTCGCAAGTCCGCATCAATGATCAAAATGGGACCTCCCCGTTGGGCGAAGGACATCGCCAGGTTCGTGGCCGTGGAGGTCTTCCCCTCGCCCACCTGCGGACTGGTCACGAGCAGGGTTTGAGGCGGGCGAGGAGCGGTGGAAAGCATCACGGAAGTGCGCAGGCTGCGGAACGATTCCGCCAAGGGCGAAGACGGCTTCTTCAGCACCGCCAGTCCCAACCCGGAAGGCTCGGCGGGGGCGGCACTGCCCTGGGCAGGCAATTGCTTTCGCCGGTAAGCATCCCGCTCGATAGGAATAACAGCCAGCGCCGGGGCATTGGTGATCCTTTCCGCTTCATCGGTGGAGCGCACGGAGCTGTCCAGTGCTTCCTGCACAAAGGCCATGGTCACCCCAAGAATCAAACCCACCAAGAGGCCGGCCAGAATATTGCGCACCTTGTTCGGGCGGACGGGAGCTGTGGGTTGGGACGCCTGATCAATCACGTGGATGTTCGTGGCGTGCAAGCCCGCAGAAAGGGTGGCGTCCTTCAAGCGCCCCAGGAGGTTCTCGTAAAGCTGCTGGTTCGTCTCGAATTCACGCTTCAGGATATTGTGTTCAATCATACGCTGATTGAGCTCGCTGACCTCGACCTTCTGATTCGACATGGCCGTAGCCAGAAGCTTTTCCCGGCCGACCGCCGCCAGGTAATCATTACGCACCTTTTGAATGGCTTGCTTCCGCGCCTTTTCCAACTGGGTTTGCAGCTCATCGAGCTGTTCGCGCAGGCGAACCACCTTGGGAAAGTTCGGCCCGAACTGGTTCTGCGCATCGGAATAATTGGCCTTCAGGTCGCTGTACTTCTCTTCCAGGCGCTCCAGCATCGCGCTCTGGACAATGACCCCGATCTGCCCTTCGTTGGACTTGACGAGTTCGTAGATAGCTTCTTTCTGCACCCGTTCATTCTCGGCCCCGGTATAGTCACGGCTCAAGTCCTGGAGCCTTTGTTCCGTAATGGTCCCTCTGTCCCCCACGTTGATAATGAGGTTCTGACGCTCATAATCAACCAAAGCCTGCTGGGATTTCTCAACCCTCTTCCGCAAGTCCTCTAATTGCTGTTCCATCCAGGTCGACGCCTGGCGGGTGAAGTCATAACGGGATCGGAAACTGAACTCGACGTAATTGTTGACCAGCGCGTTGACGATGCGCGCTGCGAGCTCGGGATTGGTGTCCTCGTAGGTCACTTCCAGGATGCGGCTCTCCTTGAGCGGCTCCACCTTGAGTCCCGCTTTGAAGGCCTCGATGCGGGCGGCTTTCTGGGCCGCCGCGATCTGCGCGGCGGATTGCCCCCGGGCGCTCCGCGGGACCGCCGACCCTTGCTGGCTGTCCAGCCCCAATTGCTCCATGGTCGTCCAGGCCAGATTATCACTTTGCATGACCTGCGTCTGGGTGGCGAGGAAGAGATAGTCTTCATTGGAGCTTTGGTGATAAAGATCGTTGATGGACTGCAACTGGGGGTAGTCGGTTTCCACTTCCATGGTCGCTGCGGCCCGGTAGATGGGCTTCATATGGTAGGAGTAGATGGAAGTCAGCACCGACACGATCAAGGTGACCGCCGCGATCATCCCCGCCCGCTTCACCACGACGTGCCAGAAGGTGTTCAAGGTGAAATGGGCCTCGGCCCCTTGCGCCTCCAGCTCGAGGGTCGTCGGCATGAGACCGCCGACTCGTTGGGGAAAGCCACGTTCGATGGGCGTTATAGACTCGTTATCAGCCACGTTCAAATTCCCCCTGCTATGGCCCGCGCCCGCGCGGACCCTGCCCGGCCGCACAGCTCAGTGATAGATGATCAGGCCGGTGGCGAGTGCGGTGCCGGTCCCAATGCCCGTTCCCACAGCTTGACGCATGGCCTTGAGGCTGGCACTTTCCGGCACATAAAGGATATCTTCGGTCCGCAGCTTTATGTCGGGTAATTGGCCATTCAGCATGCCTTTGATATTCACGGGAATCTCTTGGCGCTTTCCCTCCGGAGCGGCCGGATCCATGCGCAGAATGGTAATGCGCTTCCGCTTGGCGACGGAAGTGGTATCTCCCGCCATTGCCAGGGCCTTGAGCACCGTAACCTGCTCGCGGGGATCGTGCAGTGCGTACCCACCCGGACGGTTGACGGCGCCGAGAACATAGATAAGCGGCGCCCGCTGCACCATGACCCGGTCACCGGGATAGAGAACGATGTTGGCCTTGTCCTCCCCCGTTTCCACAAGCTTCTTGATATCGAGAGTGAAACTCTGTTCCTTGGGGATGGGATCCGCGTCCGCAGAGGGATTGCTTTCCTGTTCTGCGGATTGCAGCCCCTGTTGGCCGCGCGTGACGATCGCCTCACTGCCCGCATCATCGGCAAGCCCCCCCGCCTGAGTCAGGAGGTCAATAAGCTTGGTGGGGCCGTAAACGGGGTAGGCTTGCGGTTTCTTCACCGACCCCGAGATGATCACGGAATGCAACCTCGTCTCCTTCAGCGAAACCGTCACCTGTGCGTTGTTGAGCATGCCGGCTTCGCGGAATCTGGCGGCAATCAGGCGTGACAACTGGTTCAGGGGCAGCCCAGCCGCGGCAATGGGCTCCGGAAGCAGGGGCAAGGTCAAAAATCCGTTGGAACTGATGCGGTAGCTCCGCGAAACTTCCGGCACATCGATGACAAAGACATCTACGACGTCTTCGGGACTAACCGTGTAATCCGCAGCTTCGTGGCCGAGCGTGGCTGCCGGCTTCGCAGCGACGGCGCTCTCTTTCGTCGTGGTGACGGATTCCACGGCAGCCGTGACGGGTGCTTCTTGGGCCTGCCCGGAGATCCACCCGGCGCCGAGACAGACCGCCAGCCCCCACCCGCCCACCCTCAGGGCAATACGGAGCTTTCGGGATTCCCCTACTTCCCTGACCATAAACCCTACCTCTTCCCCGCGCCGCTTCCGGCCACCGCGCCAGGCCACAGGGTTCACCTGTCGGAGGAACGCCCTTTCACCTTGCCCCTGCTTCCCGCCGTTCCCCCAAAAGCGCCGCCCCACACGCCCGGCAAGAGACTAGTGAACTTGCCCTTGTCAGCTTCGTGCTGTCAAACCGCGGTTGTCCACAACTGGTGTGAAGATAAATGACACCCTGGGTCTTCGCGGGCACTGGGTTACTCAAATAAGAACGGTAAACTGCTCGGATGGCCTGAAAAGGAACCGATGCAGTTAGAGCAATCCAACAATTTATCCAGACAAAATAGACCGGAGGAAAGTATAGGTTCACCCCCCCCGGTTGTCAATAGTCAGTGACCACCTATTAACTCTGCCCCTAAGGCTCAGTGTTCTAATAAGTCCGCCCAGGGAAGGAAAGACCTGCGGAGAGAGGGCGCACCGGGTCACGGACGCGGTAAGTAGGTCCTGGTCTTCCCGTTGCGACTATTGGTCACAGTGAACTGCCCATCGGACTGGGCCTCGAGCTTGATCCAGCTCACGCTGCTTTCCTGGTCCACGTTCACAATGAAAGGCTCCGGCGCGTTGTCTTCTTTGCTTGCGCCCCGGGCATAGTGCAACTGCCAAATGTCCTCCAGGCCGGGAGAGGTGCGAATCGTCCGCAATGCTTCCGGCGAGCCGCCTTTGGTCGAGCCGTTGTTGATAATGGCCACGCGCGGCCTGAGTGCATGCACAATGGCGGGCGAGTTCGATTCATTCAACCCATGGTGCGTGGACAGATAGACGTCCACGCTCCCAAGGAGGTTGCGGGGGCAAACCAACTGCAGTTCCTTGTTCCAGGTCAGGTCGCCCAGGTCAATCATGCGAAACTGGCCCAATTGAATCAGGATGCCAATCGACTGCGCGTTTTCAGACGGATCAACCTTGCGAGACTCAGTACTCGCACAGAGAGGGTTCGGGTCGCCGGCTCCCGCGAGCGGCCGCGAAATGCCTTGACCGGTGGACGCTACGACTCGCACGTCCATTCCCTCGACAGGAATCCGGTCCCCCGCCCTTACAATCAGGTGGGAGGCCCGATCCCGCACCTGCACGTAGGCGTGGTAAAGTTCGGCGCCTCCTGCATCCATCTCAACGCTGTGCCCATGGTCAACATACGTGCCAACCGGCAGGCGCTCGGCAAGCTGGGGCACGCCCCCCACATGATCCAGGTGATAGTGCGTGATCAGCAGGTAATCGATACGCGTGATGCCCGCCGCCTTGGCGACCGCAGTGATGCGGTCGGCATCGCGCCCGTTGAAGCCCGCCCAACCCGTATCCACCAACAGGGATTTGCCGGCGGGCGTCAGGAAGAGCGTGGCTTGCCCGCCTTCCACGTCGATGAAATACACATCCAACGCCTGGGCAGCGTGCGCCGTCACATTGAGCAGCACGAAGAGGACGGTCACGAAGAAGGTGCGCATGAGAAGCATCCTATTGCTTACCAAGGCCCGCGGGGAACTCAAGCCCAGGCGGCAAGCCGAGGGAAGGTTCGTCCAAGGCTTCAGGGAGCGGGATACATGATCCAACCGAGCAGCAGCGCGACGCCGACAAACAGACCAAAAACCTTCGCGCCATAGAATACCCGCTCGCGCGGCGTGTTCTTGCTCAGGACTCCGAACACCACGGAGACCAGGAAGGAGAATAGAACCAGTGCGTTAAAATGTGAAACGACCATGTCAAGCTCGGTGAGCAGTGATGAGTAACCAGCCCGAGTGCTGCGTGCTTTCCATACGTGTCTTGTCGCTTCCCACTGCCCTTAGGGTTTCCTTCCCATGGCGATGTCGTACACGTCGAGAATGGCCAGCACGTTCAGCATTCCGGCCGCCACCAGATAAGCCGTCCCATAATCCGCGCATACGAAGAGCGGATCACCCGCGTAACCAAAGAAGCGCGCTGCGGGCATCGCGAGGCCCACGCACAACTCGCCGAAGTAACCCAGCGTCTGCAGGTACGATCCCGAACTGGTGGAAAAGAACTCCCCTTGCATGGCGATGCCCATCAGGAACATCGTCACAATCGTGGCGCCGAGAATTAACCCCCGCCATTTGCGGCCCAGCAGCAGGTGGCCCAAGCCGGGCACCAACCACGCGGCTGCACACACGCGCACCAGCGTACTCATCTTAGGCTGAGTATTGACGGAGACAGCTTCCTGGACAGCTTTGTTCGCCACGGGTCAGAACTCGCAGGAGCGGCTATCGCCGTCCTCATCTTGATGTGATGCCCCGCGCCCCGTGCCGTTGGTCAGGCCAAAGCGCCTGGCCGGACGGCCCATGAGCGGTTCAGAGCGGGTAAACTCGATCCTTCAACCTAGCACACCTCATCGCCGTAGGGCAAGGATGGGCACAATGGCTTGCTGTGTTTCTCCGGTCACGCGCGCGTCGCGCTCTTCCACGAACACGTTGACTTCACTCCGCACGCCGAAATCCTGCAGATAAACGCCCGGTTCGATGGAGAAGCAGGTGCGGGGGATAACCCGCCGCTCGTCGTGGGTTTCGAAGTTATCCATATTGGCGCCGTTCCCATGGACTTCTTCGCCAATCGAGTGGCCCGTGCGGTGTACGAAGCAGGCGCCGAACCCGCACCGGGTGATCACCTCGCGCGCGGCGTCATCCACTTCGTAGCCGCGCAAGGGCCGTCCGGTACGCGCCGCCTCCTGCACCAGGCGGATGGCTGCGTCGCGCGCCTCGCGCACGACCTCGAAGATCTCCAAGTAGCGGCGCGGGACTGTTTCGCCAACGTATCCCATCCAAGTAATATCGAAGTAAACCGCGCCGGGCTGGTTCTGCTTGGCCCAGACATCCAGCAGCACCAGGTCTCCGGCTCGAATCGGCGATGAGTTCTCCGGAGAGGGTGAGTAATGTGGGTCAGCCGTGTGGGCATTCACCGAGACGTTGGGTGCTTCGTCCGCAACCAGGCCGTTTGCTTTGAACCGCCGCACGATTTCCTGCTGCACATCGTACTCGCCGATCGCCTTATCCCCTCGGACGGCGTCGCGAATCATCGTGAAGGCGGCGTTGACAGCCTCGTGCACCACTTGGCCGGCCGCCCGGTGCGATTGCCATTGATCCTCTGACCAACATGCTTCAAATTGCTGGACCAAATCTGCCGACGAAACCACTTCCACGCCGCAGCCCCTCACGAGTTCTACTGTACCCGCATCCACCAGCCCCACGTAGGGAATATTGTTGAGCTCGGAATACTGCATCGCAATGCGCCGCATTCCCCCGAGCATCCGCGCGAGCCCCTCCCGTTGCTCGCGCCAGGAAGAATACCGCTCCTCGGTGCCCGGCAAGCCTGCCAGGTTCTGTGCCTCGATTCGATGCACCAATTTCGCCGGCTCACCCTCTTTCGGAATCAGGTAATACCAACGGCGAGTACACATTACAGGGTTAATCTTGAGCACGCGATAGGCAATGGGGTCGCGACGATGGTGGTCGTAAAAGAGCCAGCCGTCCAGGTTGGCCTCACGCAAGGCTGCCTGAATCGCTTTGAGATCCATGGAAAGACCCTTACCTTTCTGGTGGACATTCCACCGAATCGCAACTGGAGTAGTCCGCGAACCGTCCCAACCACTCATCCCGCTGTGTTGCCGCTAGTGCCCAGGCCCCAGCCCCCGCCCTTCACCGGGATGGAAGACCTTATCGTAAATCACCATCAGTACCGCACCGAAAAGTCCCACTCCGGTAATAACCCACCACATCTGTTGCGGGCGGTGCAAGACATCACCGAACTCATGGAGAAGGTATCCTCCCAGCGGCCCGGCGATGAAATACCCGATGGCGATGGGCAGGAAAGCATAGCCCATGTACAGCCCCTGCTGGCCGGGCGGCGCCAGCCGCGAGATGTATTCGTAGTAGCGCGCCGACTGAGTGATCTCGCCAAGGGCCAGGACTATCAGCGCCGCCACAAACCCCAAGGTTGACGGATGCAAGGCCAGGAACAACCATGACAGACTCGAGATGACCAGGCCCAGCGTCATTGCAGGAAAGGCGGGAATCTTGCGGGTCAAATAGCTCATCAGAATCTGGAAGCAAATTACGGTGAGCGCGTCGATCGAAAGCAGCAGGTCAGCATTTGCGTTGGGGTCAACATAGCCCCGCAAGAACAACGGGGCGGAGACAAATTCCTGCCAGAAAACCACATAGAAACTCGAGAAGATCAGCAGAAAAAGAACGAAGCGGAAATTTCTCAGCACCACGAACATGTTCTTGATCGCATCCGCCACACTCGGTACTCTCTGCTCACCCGACTGCTGCGGCTCGCGGAAGAGGGCCAGCGTGACCAGGAACATCAGAAAGACGCTGAGCGCGGAAACACGAAAGACATTTTCCACGCCCCATCCGAGCTGCTTGCGCACCAGCCACGCCATAACCGGGCCGAGCGTGCCGCCGATATTCACGAGCGTGTAGTAGATGGAATAACCGATGGAGCGCACGTTCTCGGCCGAGGCGCGCGCCGTCGTCCCCGCGACGCAGGGTTTGACCACGGCCGGGCCCAGCGCCGGAATCATCAGGATACCGAGCACGAGCCACCTGTCGCCAACCGCCGCGCGGGCCGCGTGCATCCAAGGCGCCGAAAGTGAACCCAGCAGAAAATAGCCGACGGTCATGACCAGGTAGGCAAACATTAGCGCCTGGCGAAAGCCGAAGTGATCCGCGAGCGTCCCGCCCAGCACCGGCAAGAACCACACTACAAAGCCAAAGGTCCCAATCATCCAGCCGGTGAGCTCTTTCGAAAAATGCAGTTGCTCGCTCAGATAGATGGCCAGCACCGCGCTGGCGCCGTAGTACGCGAGGCGCTCGAACAGTTCAGTGAAGTTCGCGATCCAAAAAGAGCGCGTGAAACCCGCCCGAATTTCTCCCAGGCGCTGCGTGAAGCTCACTCTGTTCTCCGGTCACCGGCTGCTGCCAGGGTTTTGATCTGCGCGATGGTCTCCTCCGCCGAGCGGCCCGTGATGCGGAGCAACTTGCGCCGCCCTTTCCGGCCCGAAAGGATGACGACGCAGGCTTGCGGCAGGTGCAAGGCGCGCGCGAAGAAGTGAACGCAACCCTCGTTCGCCAGGCCCTCCGTGGGGGGCGCGTGTAACTCCAGCCGCAGTTCACCGGAGGCATCCACCGACAGCCGCTCGCGGGCGGCGCGTGGTTTCACCCGCAGCCAGAAGGTCACGTTTTCGCGTTCGATTTGGAAATCGGGCATGGAAGGCAAGCGTGCATCGTCCGTCGTCAGTGGCCAGTTGTCCCTAAGAATGAATATCCCGTTCGCTTGGGCGAATCCTAAGAACGCAGAATTCCCAACAGATAAGTTTCGACGGGCAACTGAGTATAGACCACCGACTACGGACAACTGACCAGGACAGCAGCATTTTCGATTCCCCTTATGTCCTTTCGCCAAAGATCGCGGTCCCTACGCGCACGATGGTCGAGCCTTCTTCGATGGCGACCTCAAAATCATTGCTCATACCCATGGAAAGTTCCTGCATGGAAACGTTGGGCAGACGCCGCGCTTCGATCTCCCGAGCCAGGTCCCGTAATTGCCGGAAGTACGGGCGCACCTCTTCCGGGCTCGCCAGGAACGGCGGAATTACCATCAGGCCGCGCAGTTCGAGTGTTTCGATGTGGCCGAGCTGCCCGGCGAGTTCCTGGGCCTCCGCCGCCCGCACTCCTGCCTTTTCGGCCTCTTCGCCCAAATTCACTTCGATCAACACCGGCAGACGCTTGGCGCCGGGCGGGGCAGCCTGATCGAGCTTCTCCGCCAAGCGCCGCGAATCAACCGAATGCACCCACTGGAAGATTTCGCGTGCGGTGCGCGCCTTGTTGGTTTGGAGATGCCCCACCAAGTGCCACGTCGCACGCAAGTCCGCTAGCGCAGGAAGCTTGGCTTGCGCCTCTTGCACCCGGTTTTCTCCGAAGTCACGCAGGCCCGCAGCAAAGGCCGCACGGATCGCCTCCAGCGGGTGGCTTTTCGAGATCGCCACCAGCCTCACATCCTCGCGCCGGCGCCCGCTGCGCCGGCAAGCGGCAGCGATGCGGTCTTCAACACGGGCGATATTTTCGCTAATATCGGCCACAGCTTCCACCGGCGAACCTCAGCTCAGGCGAGCGACCCAATAACTTCCTAAGGCTAACAAACCGAAACCGTGTCATTCTATCATCCGTTGCCTCACAGGTTCGTGCCTTACGCGGTTCGTGCCTTGTTAGGGCAGCGCTCTAAATACTAAGATGCGGCTTCTACAGGCTGCGGCTTTGCAGGTTGTGGAAGAACCTGTAAGGGCGCCATCCTGAGGAGGTCGCCCCGGGAACCGAGCAGGGATCTATGTATTTGCGTGATTCCGCAAATGCAGGGATTCTTCGCTCGCCTCAACATGACAGCGCTGACAACCATCAAACTTAACATGAAACACCCTGGCCTCTTCATCACACTCGAAGGCATTGACGGGACTGGCAAGAGCACGCAGATTCGCGGCCTGATCCGGCATTTACGAGAATGCGGGTACCGGGTGCGCGTCACGCGCGAGCCGGGTGGCACGCCCGTCGGCGAGCGCATCCGCTCCATCCTGCTCGCGACGAGCACGGGGAAACTTGCACCGCTGGCCGAGCTCGCCTTGATGTACGCGGCGCGCGCCCAGCACCTGGCAGAGGTGGTGCGACCGGCGCTCGCCCGCGGCGAGATCGTGGTGAGCGACCGTTACAATGATGCGTCGATGGCTTACCAAGGCTACGGGCGCAGGTTGGGCAAGGCCGCCGTGCGTGCCTTCGACCGCATCGTCTGCGGCCGGACCCAACCGGATTTGACGATTATTCTCGACCTCGACCCCGAGCACGCTCTGGCGCGCGCGCAGCGGCGGGAGACAAGCCGCAACTCTCGCCGGGGGCGCTTCGAAGCGCAAGGATTGGAGTTCCACCAGCGGGTGCGCGCGGGGTATCTCGCTATCGCCCGTAGCGCGCCGGGACGCGTCAAGGTGGTGCGGGCTGACCAGCCGGTGGGCGAGGTTCAGACCGCGATTCGCAAGTTGGTGGACGAGTGCCTGGCTCGGCACAAGAAATCAGTGCGCAAACGGGGTTAGGCCAGCAAGGCTTGGTCGCATCGCGCGTGCCGAATTTCTGATTCCGTACCACGAGTTTTATGGGCTTCGATTCCTTCTTTGGCAATCCGCAGGCTGTGGACGCAGTTCGCGAGATGCTGGCGAGCGGCCGCGTGCCGGGCGCCATGCTTTTCGTCGGACCGGACGGAGTGGGCAAGAAGACGCTAGCCTTAATGCTGGCCAAAGCGATGGTTTGCGAGCACGGTCCCCGAGATTTCTGCGACCGGTGCGGGCGTTGCCGCAAGGCCGAGCAGATGTTCGCCGCCGCGCGCGAGGATCTGGCACGGCGACGCGAAATCAAGGAGACAGCGCGGCGCGTCGAAGGCCTCGTCTATTTCGATCTCCAGCTCATCGAGCCGCTGACAAAATTCATTCTGACGGAGCAGATCCGCCAGTTGCGCGCCATTGCCTACACTCGGCCTTTCGAGCTTCCGCGCCGCATCTTCATAATCGACGACGCGCAGACCATCCATTGGCAGGCTGTGGATCTAATGCTCAAAGTGCTGGAGGAACCGCCGGAGACAACGAGCATTATTTTGGTTTGCCCGAACGCCTACGAGCTCCGCTCTACCATACGTTCGCGCTGCTCGCGCGTTCCCTTCTCACCCGTGGACGAGACGCTCATTCAGGAACTGCTCGCCCGCGAGAAGAACCTCACCCCCTCGCAGCAGGCGCTGGCCGCCCGGGTGGCGGCGGGCAGCGTGGCGCGCGCACGAGCCTTTGACCCCGCTGAGTATGAACGTCGCCGCAAGCCCTGGTTGGATTTCCTCGAAGCCACGGCCCGCCGCCTTCCCCCAGGAACATCGCCGGACTGGCGTCTGCTGCTCGAGTCCGCCCGCGCGCTCAATGAGAATCGCGACGACTTCGAGGAAACACTCAAGATCGGCTATGCTCTGCTGGCGGATCTGCTATACGTCTTGCTGGACCCCGCGTCCAGAGCGGTAGTGAATTTGGATTTGCAGCCGCGCCTCATGGCTTGGGCGGCGGGGCTGAAACTGGGCGGAATCGAAAGACTCAAGAGCGGCCTCGATCAGGCTTACCGGCTGCAGGTTCGCAACGTCAACCCGCAACTCGGCTTTGAGACGCTGGGGATTGAGGTCATATCCGGCTCCGAATCCGACCGTCGCTAGCATTGTTACCGACCGCGCCCTGTCGAGCCAGCACCCCTCCCGGCCGCACGGCGGCAACCAGAGTCATCCCGTGCAGCCCGGCGTGCGTTTCTTCTTGACCGCAGGCAACTGAAAACCCTCCCCGACCATCCCAAGGTCAAGTCCCGCACGGCTCACATCACCGATGCGCAGACCAACTTGGAGCAAGCTGGCCTCTGCCATGGCGCCACGGTTGAGTCGACTAGGTTGAGTCGATTTGCGGCGGGGGGGAGGTCTGTGTTACTATCTACATTATTGGTGGCTGTCTTCCTAGGGTGTTTTCTTGAATGAGCTGAAGGAAACCGCGGCGGCCGTGGGGGCGTGTTCGGAACGGTGGCCATCAAATATCTTCACCGGAAGAACCACGGAACCCCGGCCAGTCCCTGCGGGCTTGAGGAGCAAACTAGCATGAATCGACGACTGATCCGTCCTTCCCTGTCTGAGGTACAGGACCAACTGGGCACGCGCATGCAGCGCAAGAAGCCCGCTCCACCGGACCAGACTAACGCCGAGAACTTCTATTACGTAAAACAGATGCAGGCGCGCACACCGATGGTGGTGGTGCTGGACCAGGGTGAAACGATCCGTGGCGTGATCGAGTGGTACGACAAGAGCTGTATCAAAGTTCATCGTGCGAACGAGCCTAACCTCCTACTCATGAAGTCTTGCATCCGCTATATGTACAAAGACGGCGAATCCAAGGGCGGTGGGGACGGCCGCCACGCGCCCGAGATCGAACAGGAAGAGTAGCCTGCGGCATCGCGCCTGGTCGGCATGACGACTGTGCGGGGAGACCCACACGACGCAAATTCGTGAATCGTCAGCTCACGCCCGCCCCAGAAGGTTCATGATCTGCCGCGTACACCCCCCTCAACACCCGGGCCGAGGATTTCCAGTTTGCGGCCCAACACTTGACAGCCCACGAATGCTCACCTAGCATGAGGCTGGCGCGGATATCTCCCGTTAGAGGTTTTATCTTTGAGAGTTCTACCTTTCCCTTCCACTGCTCCTCAAACATCCCGGCGCGGCGTGGGGCGTGAGCACGCGCTCCGCTGGGCAGGTTTCCTGGTGGCGCTGGCGGTGGCGCTGCTGTCTGCCGGCATGGTGCGGGCACAGGAAAGCAAACCCAAGGTGCCGGGCCTTGATAAGATCATTAGTTCGGCCGAGCACCAGGCCTTCAGCGGCATCGTGGAGTCTCTTGATGCAAAGCATTATATCCTCACCGTCAATGCAGTCGAGGGCGGCGTTACGGAGACCTTCCCTGTCAAGAAATCTACGCACGTCTTCACCACGGCGGGCGACCGGATCAAGCTGAGCGATCTCACTCCCGGCGCGAACGTTATCATTTACTATGAGCTGCACGCCGACCACCGCACCGTAACGAAGGTCGAAATTCTCACCCGCGAATCGAAGAAGCAGGCGCCTCCTTCCTAGCAGCGCCGGAAAGGGGCGGCACGGCCTTCTCCGAGGACTTTTATGCGCATCGGCATCACCTGCTACCCCACCTATGGCGGAAGCGGCGTAGTCGCGACTGAACTCGGTCTGGAGCTTGCGACGCGCGGGCACGACGTGCATTTCATCAGCTACGCCATGCCCGTGCGTTACACCGAGGCTTCCGGACGCATCCACTTCCACGAAGTCGAGATGTTGAACTACCCGCTTTTCGATCACCCCCCTTACACCCTGGCGCTCGCTACCGCCATGGCCAACGTCGCCGTGAACGAATCGCTCGACCTGCTGCACGTCCATTATGCGATCCCACACTCGGTCAGCGCCTATCTGGCGCGCGCTATGTTGAAGCCGCGCCGGCTGCCCTTCGTCACGACGCTGCACGGCACGGATATCACCCTGGTTGGCGCCGACCGTTCTTATCTCCCCATTACCCGCTTCTCCATCGAAGAAAGCGACGCGGTCACGGCTATCTCCGAGTACCTGCGCCAAGTCACTCTGCGCGAGTTTGAGATTCAGCGGCCGGTCGAGGTTATCCCCAATTTCGTCAACTGCGACGTCTTCCGGCCTGCTGGCGACAAATGCCAGCGGACGGAGTTCGCGCCGGGCGGCGAGAAGATCTTGACCCACCTCTCGAACTTCCGGCCCGTCAAACGAATACCTGATGTCGTCGAAATCTTCGCGCTCGTCCGCCGCCAGATTCCCGCCAAGCTGCTGATGATTGGAGACGGGCCCGACCGCACCGTCGCCGAGTGGATGGTTCGCGAGAAGAAAATAGATCGAGATGTGATATTTCTCGGCAAGCAGAATCAGGTGCAGGACCTGCTGAACTGCGCGGACGTGCTGCTGCTGCCCAGCGAACTGGAGTCGTTCGGATTGGCGGCGCTGGAAGGCATGGCCTGCGGCGTGCCCGCTGTCTGTTCGCGCGTGGGCGGCGTGCCGGAACTTTTGCGCGATGGTGTGGAGGGTTATCTGGTGGAATCACGCGACGTCGAGACCATGGCCGCACGCGCGCTTGAGATCCTTTGCAATCCCGAGCGTCACCGCGAAATGTCCCGGGCGGCGCGCCAACGCGCGCAACAGAACTTCTGCAGCACCAGCATCATCCCGCAGTATGAAGACCTCTACCGGCGCGTCCTCGAGAACGGCTAAGCGGGTCCCGCGATGTAACGGTCTCGCGCTTTCCCCTTACTTTCCCGCCAACGATTCCACTGCCAGGACGTCGAAGATGTAAGTCGCCGCGCCGCCGATCACGTACTCCGTCTGGTACCACAGGAAGGGGAACTCTTTTAGCTCCATAAAATCCGGTTTCACCAGAGAAGCGCCGGAAATCACGCCTCCGGGAATATGCGACCAGTCGGCACGATTAAAACCGTATGCGATCAGCGGTGAATGTGCACCTACCGCGGAAACAAAGCTCTCATTATTGCCAGGGTGCACTCCGAGGACGTAATTCACCGTGGCCACGAGCGGCGCTGTCCCAAACAGGTCCGGCAGGGTTTTGTGCAAGTAGTACTGCCGCAGGGCGTCCTCTTGCAGGTCCCAGCCCTCGCCCCACACAAAAAATGAGTGAACTTGCGAGCGGGTCTCCAGCCTAAAATCCGGATGGGACACCTCCAGGGGCAGGCGCACACCCCAGGGGTTCGCCGACGCGCGTTCGTCGGCTGCGGCCTTCCACTTCTTCGCCAACTCCAGAACTGCGGTCTTGAATTCCGGGTTGGGGACTTGGGCCAGCGCCCGCACCAACACCCATCCAGGCCCGGAGCCGAACTGCTCACCCGCGATATTCCTAAATGCGGGCAAAAGCGCCAGCAGGCGGTCCCGGTACTTTGTTTCGTTGGTGGTGATCAACAACTCCGCCGTGGCTGCGATCTCCTGGCTGTGAAACCCGCCGTCGTCGCTCGGCACGTAGGAATTCGGCGTGAAAACTGGGGGGTGCGTCTCTTCGTACTCCCACAAGTTCTTCGCCGTGGCCAGGGACTCATCGGCCAAGTCCGCGCGGTAGCCACGCAGCACGCGACTGGCCGCCGCCAGAGATTGCGCGGTCTCGTACTGCAGTCCCGTGTTACGGTTCGTGAACACCCAGCGGTCGTCGAGCCTTCCCGATCGCTCCCCCTGCACCTCCAGAGGCTTCAGCTTGGGGTCATACACGCGGTTGTCAGTGATGTTGACCGGGTCGCCCACGTGGCCGTATTGCAGCTCGGTCTGCTCGATGATTCCGGGGAAGATGTGTCCCGCCACGCGGTAGGAAGCCAGCAAGCTTTCCGCCCCGTATTCGATCTGTTGCAGCAGATCCTGGCGGCCATCCGGCTGGTTCAGCAACACCTCGCGCTCGGGGCGGCGAATGGTGGTCATATCCAGTTGGGGATTGAATTCTTCTTGCGCCAGGGCCAGGGCCAGGGTGGTGATGGCACTGCTGCCCGCCGGCAGATCGTGATCGCCCGCGTCGTGCCAGCCGCCCCAATCGAGGCCCGGAACGTGCTCGTTGTCCCCGTACATCGTCTCGTGTTCACCCTGTTGGTAGTCGTCGATGTACACCCGGTGCGCCGGCGCCTGGAGTGCGTCGTCGAGATGGCAGGCGCCATGCCACGTGCGGTTGCCTTCCTTCACCGCCACGTGACACATCTGCACGGGCAGGAAGTATTCCAGCGTCGGCTGCCACGCCTGCTCGAACACGTTCGCCGCAATGCGAAAAGGCCCCGCCGTCTGGCCCGCGTACTCCAACAGGTAGACACCGGGTTGCTGCACGTCACTGAAATCGAACCTTGCGTACTGGTAACGGAGGAACTTCCCCCAGGGCTTCGGCAAACCGGATTTCACCAGCCGTTTCTCACCGCTGAGCTGCATCTCGAAAAGCTGGACCGGTGCGCTCACCTGGTCGCGCGCGTCGAGTTCCAGGAACGCCTGCTTTGCCTGTGTGGGGAGGTACCCCACCTGCGATACCTCGATCACCGGCGGCCGTCGCCACTGGGGGACGAGGACCGGTGTGATCTGCACTTGCACCTCCGTCTGCGGGCTCTCCTTCGCAAGCGGCGCCACGATCATGAACCAGCTTTCGGGGCCGTCCTGGCGCGGGTCCATCAGCATCAACTCGCCATCCAGTCGCGAGACGGAGAAACTGTGCAAGGGATCTTCCTGGGCGACCCGCAGAAGCTTGGTGGGTTGGGTCAGCAGCGTTTTCCCGGAGAAGTGCTCCGGGAAAACCCCGCTTTCGGAGTCTGTCTGAAACGACTTCGTCATGTACAGGCCGGGGTAGAGCGCCATGCGCAGCCCTGCCTGTTCCACCTTGGTCCAGTCCAGGGGGCGGTCCAGTCTCAGGGTCACCAGGATCCGCTCTCCATCCGTCTTACAGATCAACTGATAGCCCATACTCCAGCCTTCGATTTCGCCAAAGACGGTGGCTGTCGCATGCTCGCGATCCACGATCCGTTTCACCACCTGCAGGTTGGGGTCGCCATTTCCTTTGGCCCTCAGTAGTAGGTCGCCAGAATCAAGAACACGTTCTTCGCTCAGGATCATCTGCAAGCCACCCTGATATCCAACTTCATAATTGTTGTGGAACAGCAAGAATGAAAATCCGGGGCCGGAAAAGTACTCCTGCTCGTTCAATACGATCTTTCCGTCTGCGGCGATCCCTACAGAGGCCAACGCCAAGACCAGGAAAGAGAGTGAAGGCAAGAATCTGTGTGAGTGCATAGGTTTCCTCATGCTGACACCATTTCCGATTTCGGATGCTAACGCTTCGCCTACTATCCCACTTTGATTTCCAACATCCAAGCTGGATTTTGAGAATTGATTCAGTTTGATTCGTCGCTTTGAAGCAACTGGAATATGTCGCGGCGACTTCCACAGAACCTGGTCGACACAAACTCTGCCACTACCCCTTTTATGAGATGGAAAGATTCGCCGTTCGAGGCCGTGGTGGGTCGCGTCTGGCTAAACGAGGCCGCTCCCGCCGGGTATGCAGGTTTCTTCGGCAGTGACCAACCGCACCCCGGCGGCAGTCATTTCCTGGAGCGCCGTGCGGCCGCCTTCTTCGGTGATGGCCTTGATTGCATCCACCACTAGATCGACCGGGAAGCCGTGACGACGCAGCGCCAGGGCGCTGGCGCGCACGCAGAATTCCGTGGCCACGCCGAACACGATAGCGTGCCGCGGGCCGAGCGCGCTTAGCACTTCGTTGAAGTTGGGATTATCCTGCGGATCGTAAGTGGATTTTTCGATAATGAACTGGCCGACCCAGCGCTGCGGAGGTCTGAAAGCGTGCGGGCGGTTCGGAATAATGACTGCCACGGCGAACTGGGTCTCCGGAATGCGCCGCTGCCCGGCAGTCCCCACGACGCAATGGGGCGGCCAGATTCTAAACTCAGGGTCATCGGGCAGGTGCGCGTCTGCCGTGGAGAGCACGGGAATCTCATGCTCACGCGCCCAGTTCAGCAGCCGCGCCAGGTTGGGCACAAGTCGCTCGGCGCCCGGGACATAAAGCTTTCCGGTCGGGAGCATGAAGTCGACTTGCGTGTCCACATCGACAAAAACCAGGGGCTCAGGCATCGCGCTCTTCAGCTTCCTCCCTCCACATGAGAGCCTTTCATTAAGCCGAAGTGCTTTACTCGAATCTCCTCCAGCAACTGCTGGAGCGCCGGGCTTATTTCAACCGGAAACGCGGGCGCCAGGTGCAGCGTCTGGTACGCTTCCGGGAGGCATGCCAGATGTGCGAGCGTGCGCTGGCGGATTTCCTCGACCGCAGGCGCGGGGGCCACGCGGCGCCCCTCGCGCATAACAGGTTGTAGGAGAGCTGAGGCCTCCGGGTGATCTTCCGCGGCGCGCGCGATCAGGTCATGGTGATACTGCCCGCCCTTCGAGAACCGGAAGACCTGCTTCCTGCCGGGCCAGTAAACCTTATCCTCGCTGAATTTCGTTTTCGGCTCCGCCACGCCGCCCGTTTCGGTCTCAACCAGTTTGTAAACCACGTTGAGCGCGGGTACGTCGCGTGAGGTGACAAGGTCCGTGCCCACGCCGAAGGAATCAATGTGCGCTGCCCCCGCCAGCAACTCTTCGATCTTGTATTCGTTCAAGTCGCCGCTCGCCACGATCTTTGTGTCGCGGTGGCCGTGCCGATCGAGGATTTCGCGAACCAGGCGGCTTTTCTCGAGCAGGTAGCCGCTATCCAGCCGCACGCCGGGCACCCGCTTTCCCAGGGTAGCGGCGATTTCCGCCCCTGCCAGCGCATCGTAGGTATCGACGAGCAGGATAGCGGAATCCGGAAAGGTCTCGAGCAGCGCTTCGAAGCTTCGCCGCTCGCTCGGGAAAACCTGTGTCCAGGAATGCGCCGCCGTGCCGGCCAGAGGCAGGTGGTAGAGCGCGCCCGCCAGCACATTCGACGTGGCCGCACAGCCGCCCACACACGCCGCCCGCGCCGCCCGCACCCCGGCTTCGGGCCCGTGTGCCCGGCGCGTTCCGAACTCCAGCACCGGGCGGCCCTGGGCCGCATGCACAACGCGCGCGGCCTTCGACGCCACCAGGGTTTCAAAATGGATAACCGACAGCAGATACGTTTCGGCAATCTGCGCTTCCAGGACGGGCGCGCTCACTTGCAGCAGGGGTTCTTCTGCAAAGACCAGCGTGCCTTCCTCGACCGCCTGCACGTCACCGTGGAAGCGAAATTCCCGCAGGTAGTCGAAGAATGCCGGCGAGACCGTCCGGAAAGCCGGGTGGGTGCGAAGGAACTGAACGTCCGCGTCGCTGAAGCGCAAGTTCTCCAGATATCCGAGAGCTGCGTCAAGTCCCGCCGCCACCAGGTACGCGCGGTGCGCAGGCAGTTGCCGCACAAAGAGTTCGAACGTGGCGCGGCAGTCGATGCGGTGCTCGAAATAAGCCGCCGCCATAGTCAGCTCGTAGAGATCCACCAGCAAGGCTTGATCAGGATTCATATCAGCACCGGGCCCCAGTTGCACCTCGCCCGCCTGCTCCGCGATGGAGGTTGCCAAATCCCAGTATGTCGTTGGGCATCGAGCCAGTCAAGCGCAGGCGAAAGTTGGCGATAGACACGTTAAGGGTCATCCAAACTGACCTCGATTTCGTGAGAACGGTCCACGGTTAGGAAGACACCTGCGGGGGGCACCTTCATCGGGCGTGTCGGAAATTTGATTTCGGGTTAGAATTCCATGCTGGATTACGGCGTCCCTCAACCGCATGCCAAAGTTCGCACTGAGGTGCACACCAGAAAAGGGAGACGAAAAACATGCTCAAGACTCCTGCTTATGCTGCAACTCTGCCAAAGGCCCGGCTCGGGCCGTTCGCCATTGAGCGGCACGAGCCCGGCCCGCACGATGTCCTGATTGATATTCTTTATTGTGGGGTTTGCCACTCCGACATTCACCAGGCGCGGGGCGAGTGGGGCGGTGAAGTCTTTCCCATGGTGCCGGGCCACGAAATCGTGGGTAAGGTCGTGAAGGTGGGAGGCGAGGTCAGAAAGTGGAAGCCCGGCGACACCGTCGGCGTGGGCTGTTTCGTTGATTCCTGCCGCACCTGCGCGGCGTGCAAAGCCGGCGACGAGCAATTCTGTGAGCAAGGTCCCACCTTCACTTACAACTGCCGGGAGCGCGATGGTAAGACGCCCACCTATGGCGGCTATTCGACGCGGATCACCGTGCAGGATGGATACGTCCTGCACATCCCGGAGCGGCTGCCGCTCGAGGGCGCCGCGCCTTTGTTATGTGCGGGCATTACCACTTACTCGCCGCTGATTCACTTCGGCGTAAAAGCCGGCGACCGGCTCGCGGTGGTGGGCCTGGGCGGCCTGGGTCACATGGGAGTGAAGATCGCGAAGGCACTCGGCACCGAGGTCACCGTGCTCAGCCATTCTCCAGGCAAGCGCGAGGGAGCATTGCGCCTGGGCGCCGACGAGTTCATCGCCACGCGCGATGCGGACGTATTCAAGAACAATGCCGGGCGTTTCGACTTCATCCTGGACACGGTTTCGGCACAGCACGACTACAATGCCCACCTCCAACTCCTGAGCCGCAACGGCACGATGGTGCTGGTGGGCCTGCCCGATCCGACACCGCTCGCGGCCTTTGCGCTCATCGCGGGCCGCAAACGGCTGGCCGGATCAATGATTGGGGGAATCCGCGAAACGCAGGAGATGCTCGATTTCTGCGCCCGGCACGGGCTGGCCTCCGATGTCGAGGTGATCCCCATCCAGCAGATCAACGAGGCTTACGAGCGCACGGTCAAGGGCGATGTCCGCTACCGGTTTGTGATCGACCTCGCCAGCCTGAAGTAGGAACCGGCCACTCGATCCTTAGAGCAGCCGGAGTGTCATCAGTGCCAGAATTCTGCCTGATCGGAGGACTTCCACATGGATACCCCTCTTTCCCGCAGAAACATGATGAAAGCCGTGGGTGCAGCCGCATTCTTAACTCCGCTAACTCGCGGGGGGGCTTTGCCGGAACTGCGCGCGGAGCGTCGCGATACGCCCAAGATCTGCCTGCAAATCGATGGAAGCTCGTCGACGGGCGGTCCGGATGAGGGCAGCATGCGCCGGGTGAAGCAACTTGGGGTAGACCACGTGCTGATGGGCGGGCCGCGGATTCCGTGGGAGGAAAGCCAAATCCGCGCCCTTATGGACCGGCTGAAATCCGGCGGTCTGACCCTGGGAAACATGATGACTGGGGGGTTCCCCAACACTCTGCAGGGAAGGCCCGGGCGCGACGAGGAGATTGACAAGGTGCGGCAATCCATCCGCGCCGCGGGGGCGGCCGGCCTGCCGGTGGTGGAATACAACTTCTATGCGCACCGCCTGGTGGAGGGCTATTACGAGGAAAGCGGCAGGGCGGGTGCAGGGCTGACGGCATTTAACTACGACCGGGTCAAGGATCTGCCGCCACTTCCGGCCGAGGGCGTCCACAGCCTCGAAGAGATGTGGAGCAACATCACTTATTTCCTGAAAGCGGTAGTGCCCGTGGCTGAGCAGTCGGGAGTGCGGCTGGCCTTGCATCCCAACGACCCTCCGGCGCCGCTCAGTCGCGGGTCAGGTCAAATCATGGGAGACCTCCAAGGCTGGAAGCGCCTCATCGAGATCGTTTCGAGCCCATCGAACGGGATCACGTTTGACTGCGGGGTGACGCGCGAGTTGGGTGAAGACCCGGTCGAAGTGTGCCGCTATTTCGGAACTCGGGACCGCATCAACCACGTACACTTCCGCAATGTGCGCGTGCAAGCGCCCCGCGAGAAATATACCGAAGTGTTTCTGGACGAGGGCGAGGTCGATATGTTCGCAGTGATGAAGGAACTGGTGCGGCAGAAGTACCCGCGCCTGATTTATCCGGAGCATCCGCGCGCGCTGGACGCCGACCGCGACCTGCCCGGCTTCAAGTCAGGCTACCCGGGAGGTGGCGCGTACACCGGCTATGCATACAACGTGGGTTACACGCGGGCGATGCTGCAAGCAGCACTGGCCGGTTGAGGAAAAATCCACGCGCAGAGATCCCACCGTTACGAACAGAGGGTAAAGCATGGCTTACCAAAAGCAGATTCCCATCCGCACCACCGGACACGGCGACATGCACGACATCACTGAGCAGGTTGCAGCGATCGTGGCCGGTTCAGGCGTGAGCACGGGAATGGTGAACGTGTCGAACGTCGGCAGCACTGCCGCAGTCGGGACGATTGAGTTCGAACCGGGGCTCGAGCGGGATCTGCCGAACATTTTGGACAAGCTCATCCCGCCCAGCCGCAACTACGGCCACGAGCAGGCATGGCACGACGGGAACGGCCACTCGCATCTGCAGGCAACGCTCCTGGGACCATCTCTGACGGTGCCCATCGCGGGCGGCAAACTCGTGCTCGGCACCTGGCAGCAGATTTTCCATCTCGAATGCGACGTGCGCGGGCGCGAACGCCTGGTGGTAATCACAGTGATTGGCGATTAGGCGCCGCGACGTTCATACGACCGGAGCGAGCACCTCTCTACATGATGGGCTTCAGCAAATAACATCTCAGTTTGTCCCTGGCTGACCCCCTCACCCAGCGCCGCGCGCCACGTGCGCGGGAGAGGGTAGTAAGACAGTATTAGCCCTTGGGTGTGCTCCAGGAAGGCCCAACAAAAGGACAACCACTGGCCGAACCGACCGGGGAAGTTCCCACCGGTGCCGCAATCCGCTATGATGCAGTCCATGGATGTCGCGCTTCGCTGTCACCAGATCCGCAAGACCTACGCGGGCAAAAACGAGGCTGTCTGCGGGATTGACTTGGAGATCAGGGCCGGCGAATGCTTCGGACTGCTGGGTCCCAACGGTGCGGGTAAGACCACTACGATTGAAATCCTGGAGGGGCTGCTCGAACCCACTTCCGGCGAAGTGGAAATTCTGGGAAACACCTGGAACGCGCACAGCCGGGAACTGCGCGAAGTCCTGGGAATATCGCTGCAAGAAACCCGCCTCTCGGAGAAACTCACGGTGCGCGAAACCGTGGACCTGTTCGCCAGCTTCTATCGCCATCCTCGCTCGCCCGTCGAAGTGATTGGGGAAATGGCGCTCACCGAGAAAGCCGACACCTGGGTGGGAAGGCTTTCAGGCGGGCAAAGGCAACGGTTGGCCGTGGCCACAGCGTTGGTGGCCAATCCCAAGATTCTCTTCCTGGACGAACCGACCACGGGCCTGGACCCGCAGAGCCGGCGCCAGCTTTGGGAGATCATCCGCCGATTCCAGGCGCGGGGCGGGACCGTGCTCTTGACGACGCACTACATGGACGAAGCCGAGCGACTGTGTGGTCGCATCGCGGTTATCGACCACGGGCTCACGATCGCATCCGGCACCCCGGCAGAGTTGATTGAGCGTTTGGGTGGGTACCACATGGTGGAGTTCGACGCCACGGGCGATGGCCTCCGCGAACTCCAGGATTGGAGATCGCTGCCCGGCGTCTATGCCGTGCACGAAGAGGACGGCAAAGTCGTACTGAGCGTGCGCGAACCGCACCAGACCATCCCCGCGCTTCTGGCCGCCTTAGAGAGCCGAGGCTCGCGCTTGCTGCATCTCACCACGCGTCAAGCGAGCCTGGAGGACGTCTTCGTTCATCTCACGGGGCGCCACCTGCGTGAGGAGTGACCAGATTGCCCTGGGAATGACTCCCCCTCCTCGGATAGGGAGTGGGTGAGGGGGTATAGGCGCCAAAACATGCCGGCCCTTGAAGTTTTTGAGCACCGCCGGGAGCGAAATGATGTGATCCCTATCTGGGCTTGAACCTGCACCTGAAAAGGAGAACTCTTGGAGCATCATATGAACGCGCCGCCCATCCCCGGCCAACCTCCGCCGCCTCTGCCGGAAGCGAGTGCCGCGGCAGCTTGGCCGGAAAACGGGCGCTGGCAGGGTTACGCGCACCTGCTCATGGCGCGCTTGAAGGAGCTGTACCGCGAGCCGGAGGTAATCTTCTGGGTATTCGCGTTCCCTATTCTTCTAGCGCTGGGGTTAGGGCTCGCCTTCCGCAACAAGTCTGCCGACACCAGCCGCGTGGTGGTGGTGGCGGGCCCACAGGCGGCGCGCGCCGTGGAACTACTCAGCGCCGCGCCCGACGGGGGCGAGGTTCACGCCGAAGTGCTTCCCGCCGCCGACGCCCTCAACCTGTTCCGGCTCGGGAAGTACGACCTGGTTGTGACGCCACAAGCCAACGGCTACGAGTATCGTTATGACCCAGCGCGCCCGGAGAGCGTGCTGGCCCGCAACCTCGTGGATGACGCCCTCGAGACGGCCTCCGGGAGAAAGAACCCTCTCCCCACTTCCAGCCGGGCTTCGAGCGAGCCGGGCGCCAGGTACATCGACTTCCTCATTCCAGGCCTGCTGGGCATGAACCTGATGAACTCTGGCATGTGGGGAATCGGATTTGCCCTGGTTGATATGCGTCAGCGGAAGTTGCTCAAGCGTTTTGTGGCTAGCCCCATGCGGCGCGGCGATTTTCTTCTCGCCTTGGCCAGCAGCCGGCTGGTGTTGATGTTGATCGAGCTGGTTCTGCTGCTCAGTTTCGGGGTGCTGGCTTTTCACATGCGCGTCATGGGCTCACCGCTGTCGATCCTGGTTATCAGCACGCTCGGGGCTCTTTGTTTCGGTGGAGTGGGGTTGCTCACGGCCAGCCGCGCACAGAAAATCGAGACGGTCAGCGGCCTGATAAACCTGGTCATGATGCCCATGTGGATTCTCTCGGGGGTCTTCTTCTCCTACGAGCGATTTCCCGCCGTCCTCCACCCGCTGATCAAAGCGTTGCCGCTCACCGCACTGAACGATGCGCTACGCGCCGCGATCCTGGAGGGTGCTTCACTTACCCACCAAGCCACGCGCCTTCTCGTGCTTTGCCTCTGGGGGGTTCTGTCGTACCTGCTGGCGGTGCACTGGTTTCGCTGGACCTGAGAGATTCCGGCGTGATCCTCTACCTTAACTTGCCGCTCGCCTGCCTGATGGCGTTCAAAATCGGGCCCGGGGGCTGGAATTCACCATACTGGTTAAGGGCCACGAAAACATAACTCGTTCCCTTTGCGAGGCGGAGATGGAATGCGCCCCTGCCTGACAGATACAAGGCATTTCGGCGGGCCTCTGTGACGCTGTTCAAGGGTATTTCAAATACGTGCCGTCCGTTTGTACTCTTATAGTAGATCATCCCGTTCCCGATGGACATAACTCCGGTGCAGTAATCTCTCCCACCCGACCCGTGATCGTGCGCCACCGGAAATGACACGAAGCCTGTCTGGGGCGTCTTGAGGCTCTGGGGAGAATTGGGCGGGGCCGCCACCTCCGTCTCAGCTCCCGCAAGCGCCGCGGCGAACCGGACCTGCCGGGTCAGATTGGTTGCCCCATCGTACCAAGTCACCGCGACCACTTCGCCGGCACGATGACTGGACACGGCCGAGTTGAGTTCCTGCGGAGTCCGCACCGGCCTACCGCCGACTGCCAGGATCGTGTCGTAAGCTTTTATTCCTGCGCGCTCCGCCGGGCTGCCGGGTTTAGCGCCGGAAACCACCACGCCCCGCGCACCCGCGGGCTGTTGCGTCATGACCTCCGCACCCAGGGTGCCGGCTTCGCCGGGGCTCACGGCAGGAGTTTCGACCGCTGGGGAAAGCTGCGGCGGATTGGCCGCGGGCCGTGCCGCGGTGGGCTGAAGCGTCACCGCCACGATGGTGGTTTGCCCTGCCGTCAGGGTCACCGATTTCTCGTAGTCCCGGTAACCGCTCAGCGAGATGCGCACTTGGTGACTCCCGGGCGAGAACCGGGCCAGCTTCAGGCTGCCCTCCCGGGTCGTCGATCCCACAGGCTCATCGTCGACGTAAACCCGGCCCCCGCCGGGATTCGATTGAATCACCAACACGGGAGGAGGACCGGCAGCCGGCGAGGTTCGGGGCGGCCGGCTGGGTGGAACCGGCGCCGGGGGCGCAAGTCCACGCAGCACCGAAATCAGATCATCCGACCCGCCTGCCGCGCGAATACCCTTCTCCGTGGCAGCGGTCATATCAAAGGAAATCCCTTTCTCTTTGGCGATCTCCGCCACCCGCTCACTCGTTACGTCACCCGTCAGCAGGTCAATGATGTCTTGCTTGGAAAGATGCTTGCCCGTGTTTTGGGGGTGTGCGGAGAAAGGACAGAGCGCGACAGCCGCAACTAGGATCACCAGGAGCGCCAGAGCCTTGCGAGTATGTTCGCCCTGCGCATCGGCAAGCATCCGAATGCCATCTGTCATTGATCTTTCCCCCTTTAAGCGCTTCCAGCGAGCATCGTCAAGGGCACGCCGAGCCGCCAAAATTCCTTTAGGCCGCGTACTTTATTGGGGTTCGCATTTGCTGGCGTTTCCCTGAATTTTTCTTTCGTTCACGCAAGCGCGCTTGGCGCTCTCGAACTTCTGGCGCAGATCGGCATTCGAAGGATCCAACCTTAAGCCTCGTTGGTAGGCACTGAGGGCCGAATCATAATCACCGAGACGCAACATAACGTCGCCCTCCGTTGCATCTGCCTTGATCTGTTTCGGATCCACCGCGGGCTTCTCCGGTTGCGGTGGCGGGTGATTCGCTACTTCCGAGGCTGGCTTGCGGGTATTGCCCGTCGTAGTCTTGTGAACTGGGATGACGGGTTCGGTTTCCCGCGGAGCTGCGACCTTACGGTCGGCTGGTTCAGTCGGGACAGACGAAGGTGTCGACGTTTCGGTCGAAACTGCGGGGTTGGTTTCGGCGGGCTTCGGCGTCTGGTCGGCGTTCGTACTGGACGGCGAGGTTTCCTCTGGCTTCGGTTCCAGAGGGGTCTGATTCTGCGGTGCAGGCGCCGGGGACCCCTTCCAGATATACCATCCCCCTCCGCCCAGCCCCACCACCAGAACAATCAAGGCTACCCACATCCCCCAACGTGATTCGGGCTTAGGTCGCGCTAAAGGCTGCGGCGGCCGCTGCGCTGGGCGCGGAGGAGTCTGCGGTCTGGGGACGGGCGCCGGCTTCGGCAGGACAGGTTGCGTCCGCGGAGGGCTCGCGCCTACGACGACCGTCTGGCCGCCGCTGGGAGCAGGTTGAGCTCCGGCCCTACGCGTCAGATCCTCGGGCAGCAAGACGCGCGTCTCACCGACTCCGGCGATTTCCGCTTCGGCTTTCTCAATTTCCCGGATGAGCGCTTGGCCAGAAGCCGGCCGCAGGTCGCGGTTTTTCTCGAGCAGGCGCATGGTCAGCGCAGCCACAGGCTCAGGCACGTTCAGTTCCGGGTGCGCAACGCGGATGGTCGCGGGGGGTTTGTGCATGTGGGCCAGCAACATGTCCATGGTGGTGTTGGCCTTGAAAGGCAGGTCGGCGGCCAGCATCTGGTACATCACGATGCCCAGCGAGTAGAGGTCCGCGCGGCCGTCGAGTTCGTCACCCCTTTTCCCCATGGCCTGTTCCGGAGACATGTACGGCGGCGTGCCAATGACCACCCCGGCGCCCGTCAAGGTCAAACCCGCGGCCTCACCCATGCGGGCCTCTTTCAACTTGGCGATGCCGAAGTCAAGGACCTTCACCCTTTCGCCCTCCGGTGTATTCACCAGGTGGATGTTTTCCGGCTTGATGTCGCGATGCACCATGCCCAGCCGGTGCGCCGCATCCAGCGCCGCGGCGGCTTGCTTGACGAGGGCGCACACAAGCGCCACCGGCAGGGGCCCCGCATCGTGAATTAGTTTCTTCAGGCTTATTCCCTCGATGAACTCCATGACGATGAACGGCCGTCCGTCTTCGGCCTCGTCGATGTCGTCCACGCGCACCGCATTGGGGTGCTGAAGCTTACGAGTGATCACCGCTTCGTGTTTGAAGCGCTTCACAAAAAACTCGTCGCTCATCAGCTCCGGCGCGATTACTTTCAGCGCGCGCAGTTCGTCAAACGCCAAGTGCCGGGCCTTGTAAACCGAGCCCATGCCGCCTTGTCCCACCTTGCTGAGCAGACGGTACTTTCCGCGAATCACAGTTCCTTCCGACCAGTTGCCGATCTCCTGCAGGGGGGTGCCGTCCTGCGGGCAAATTGCGAAATTGTTGGGATAGCTTCCTTGGCACGTCGGGCAGATCTTCATGGAGCTCCCTGTTCACCCCTTAGGGGGCCGAGTATACCATGAGCTCGCAATAGGAAAATCGACTCGCAGCCCCCCGGCTCGAGCCGAGTATCTGACGAGCTGCGAGCGTTTTTCAGCAAACTGCCAGAGGTCAGCCCTGCGGCGCGATGCACTAGGGCTTCGGCATCTGGCCGAAGGGAATCGGCGCGCGATATTCCCAATCCGCCGTCACGCTGGTTCGGTAGCGGAACAACATGCAAACCGTGCAGAGTTGCGCCACCGCGTAAGGGCTTTCCTGATCCTGCCACTGGTGGTGGCACGCCCCGGCCAAAGGCCTCCTCTGCTCCGGCAAGATCGTCTCATCAATCATCGTCCATCCCGGCCGTCAAGTTGGTTTCCGCGGTTCACCTGACTTTCACCAACACGACGCCGTGCTTGGGCACGACGGCGGTGAAGCGGTTCTGCACCACTCCCAGGTCGCGCTTGGCCCAAAGGTCGCGCACACTGGCCTGATCTCCGATGCCAATATCCCGGAAGTGAGCGGTAACCGGCATCGCGGATTCGCCCCGATTGAACAGGCCCACGGCTTTCCCACCATCCCAGAGCGGCTTCACCCAGACCGCCAGCGGGCCTTCCTGGGCAACGGGATAGCCCTGGATGCCAGCCTGGTCCTGATCGATCGCGACCACTTCCGGATTGGTCAGAATCTCGAGAGTCTCCGCGGTCATCTTGGAAAGATCGTTTCCCGCCAGCAGGGGCGCCGCCAGAATGCACCACAGACTCATGTGGGTCAAATATTCGTCGTGGTTCATTTTGCCATTGCCGATTTCCAGCATGTCGGGGTCGTTCCAATGGCCCGGCCCGGCAAACCGGTCGAGGCCCTCTTGCCCGAAACCAATGTAAGCCATGCGATCGTAATCGTCGCTGATGTCGTCCGTGGTGCGCCAGAGATTCCCGCCCACCCCCGGCCCCCATGACCAGACACGGTCCATCCCGTACTGGCACAGGCTGAACACAATCGGCCGGCCGGTTTTCAGCAAGGCCTCGTGCATCTTCCGGTAGGCGGCGATTTGAGCGTCCACGTCGCCCTGGAAGCTGCAGTAGTCATACTTCAGGTAATCGATCCCCCACTCGCCATACATACGCGCGTCTTGCTCCTCGTGCCCAAAGCTGCCCTCGAAGCCCGCGCAGGTCTTGGGCCCCGGCGAGGAGTAGATGCCGATCTTCAATCCTTTGCTGTGCACGTAGTCGGCCAGCTTTTTCATGTCGGGAAACTTCTCATTGGGATGCAGAACGCCCTGATCGTCGCGCTTGCCCTGCCAGCAGTCGTCGATGTTCACGTAGAGATAACCAGCCGCTCTCATGCCATTCGTGGCGATGGCGTCCGCGGCAGACCTCACATCAGCCTCCGTGACCTTGCATTCGAAATGGTTCCAACTGTTCCAGCCCATGGGGGGCGTGCGCGCCAGTCCCTCGCCCTGCGCGAGCCCGCTGGAAACTGAACCGAACAAGAGAAAGACGACCCAGACGGCCCGGATCATCGTCGAGGAAAGACTCATTCTCATAATCTGACTCCTGGATAGAGAATCATGTCGGTACCGCTGTCCTGCCCGCCCAAACGACATGCGGGGCGAAGTGTACTACCTCACGTCGCGCTCGTCCAGTTCCAGCATCCCCGCCGCTTGCCCGGGCAGCGGAGAAGCTTCGCGGCAATGGGTACGTCCGGAGGCACCTATATCTCGCAAGTGACACCCGTGCCGGGCGAGTGCAGGGGCGACTGTAGAACATTGCGTGCGCAGGCCGCTTGGCGTATATTGCAGGCTGGCAGGGGACGTTCTCCCTGTCCGTTCCAAAACCTCGACTATGGCGCCTGCTAGACGGGGTCTTGGGAAATCCCGCCTGCGGAGGGTGCATATGAGAAAGGCGTTGCTCTTTCTTATTTTCCTCGGAGTTTCCATCGGCAGTTGGGCTCAAGACACCGCGAGCATCGTGGGCACCGTCAAGGATTCCTCAGGCGGTGTGATTGCGGGAGCCAAAGTGACGGTGTCGAATCCCGAAAAGGGTTTCACTCGGGACCTGGTGAGCAACAGCGTGGGAGAATACTCTGCGCAGGTCATTCCCATCGGCAACTACGTCATCACCGCCCAGGTGCCGGGATTCCAAAAACTGGCGCGCACGGGAATCACGGTCGGTGTCGGACAGGTCCTGCGCGTCGACCTGACCATGGCAGTAGGCCAAACCACTCAGGAAGTGACGGTCACAGCCGCCGGGGCCAAGGTCGAAACGGAAACCGCCGCCATTTCAGGAGTCGTCACCGGAACGCAGATTGCCAATCTCAACTTGAACGGGCGCAACTTCGTCTCCCTAGCGGTGCTGGTTCCCGGCGCCGTGGCGGACGACACCTTCGACCCCACGCAGGTGGGCATTACCGGTTTCGCTTCGATTTCATTTAACGGCGGTCGCATGGAGTACAACAATTGGGAGATCGATGGCGGAAACAACCTCGACGAAGGTTCGGGTGGGGTCTCCATCAACACTTTCCCAAACCTCGATTCCATCGCGGAATTCCGTATCTCCACCTCCAACTACGGCGCGGAGTTGGGCAAGCACTCGGGAGCGACCATCGAGATGGCCACCAAGTCAGGCACCAAAGACTTCCACGGCGATGCCTTCGAATATGTGCGCAACGACGTGTTCGACGCCAACCCATGGGATATCAATCGAGCCTCCATCGGCAGCGTGGCTCCCAAGAGTCCCCTGAAGTGGAATGACTTTGGCTACACCCTGGGGGGGCCGTTCTACATTCCCGGTCATTACAACACGAGCAAGTCGAAAACCTTCTTCTTTTGGTCGGAAGACTGGCGGCGATACCGCCAAGGTCAGACGGTGGGTGCGGGTGTGCCCACGCTCCGGCAAAGGCAGGGCGACTTTAGTGAATGTGACCCCTCCTCCGCCAATTACAACGCGGTGGTGGCCTCCGGCTGCACACTCCCCACGGACCCCAACGGGAATCTTTATCCCGGTGACGTGGTGCCCATCGACCCGAATGCCGCCGACCTGCTGAATGGCTTGGTTCCCTTGCCGAACACCGGTCCGGCCGGCCACGAAAACGGTTATGTCGTCGCCTCCAGCACCGCCACCAACTGGCGGGAAGAGCAGATTCGCGTTGACCAGAACTTCACCGACAAGACTCAGGTCTTCATGCGCTGGACCCAGGATGCCTGGAACACCCTCTCGGTTCCAGCCCTCTGGACTGGCTCAACTACCGACACCATCAAAACGCCTTTCTTCGGACCGGCCAAAAGCACTGTCATTCACTTCACCCACACCTTCAAACCGACTCTGATGAATGAATTTGTGGCCAGCTACTCGGCGGACCACATTTCGCTCTTTAACCAGACGGGCGCATCTTCACCCGCCCACTCCATCGATAAGCCTTCGGACTGGACAGTCGAGAACCTATTCTCTGCTAACGCCTCGAACCCGCTGCTGCCTTCTATCTCCGTCAACGGCTTCACGGCCGATGCCGGAAACCATCCTTGGTTCAACGCCAATCCGATCGTGGACTTCAAGGACAACGTTGCCTGGATGGTGGGCAAGCATGGGCTGAAACTCGGCGTCTTCTACCAGGACTACCACAAGAACGAGCAGTTCGGCTTCAACACCCAGGGCTTCCTCACCTTCAGCAACAGCAGTCCCATTTCATCGGGCAACGGCCTGGCCGACATGTACTTGGGCCGCATTGCTTCCTATGAGGAGGGCACCATCAATCTGAACGGCACTGCGATCGGTGGTTATCCCAAAGGCCATTGGAACGGGCACGACGTCGAGCCTTACATTGAGGATGATTGGAAGGTGTCGAACAAGCTGACCCTAAACCTGGGACTACGCTATTACTACTTTCAGCCTTTCCATGACATATCCGCCACCAATATTGACTCCGCCTTCGTCCCCAGCGAGTACACTCCGGCCGCGCAGGCGCAACTCGTAGACGACCCCGTGCTGGGACCGGTCCTGGAGCCGGGAACCGGGTCGAATTACACCGTCTACGGCAACGGCCTGTACGCTTGCGGCACGCACGGCGTTCCCAAGGGCTGCTTCTTCGGTTCCGAGAAGAATTTCGCTCCTCGCTTCGGCTTTGCTTACGACCCCTCCGGCACTGGCAAGACTTCCATCCGGGGCGGCTATGGCCTTTACTATGAGATGGGCAACGGTAATGAGAGCAACGCCGAAGGCGGCGAGGGCAATCCGCCCGTCTCCCTGGGGCCGACCGCCTATAATCTGGTGGGTTACAGCGCCATTCAGCCGATCAACTCGCCTTCCCAGGAGCCCATCAGTCCGGGCGGATTCACGGCGATACCGCTACACCAGAAGTGGCCCACCGTGCAACAGTTCAGCTTGGGAATCCAGCACGAGTTTCCGGGCAACAACATTATGAGCGTCGGCTACGTCGGGAGCCTGGGACGGCACTTGGCGACGTCTCGCAATCTCAACCAGATACCGCTGAACGGGGGGACGGTGAGCATTCCCTCGCTGGCCAACACGGTAGGCTGCGATGCCCAGGGTAACTGCGATATTGAAGCTTCGCTGATCGGACCGGGTGGAAATCCCGGGGTATTCTTCGCTCCCTACCAAGGCTACACGGGGATCACCGGCAAGCAAAACACGGCGGTCTCGCACTACAGCTCTCTCCAGGTCTCCTGGCGTCATGACGTAGGACACGGCCTCACGTTCCAGGCTGCCTATACGTGGGCGCACGCCATTGACGATTCGTCCACCACTTACTTTTCGACGGGCGTCGATGACAATGTCGACCTGTCGCGTTGGAAGGCAACTTCATCACTGAACCGCGCGCAGGTGGTGGAAATGAGCTATGTGTACGAGCTGCCTTTCTTCAAGCATTCCAGCAGCGCGGTGACCCGCCAGGCTCTGGGCGGGTGGACGATCAGCGGCATCTCGAGCTTCTACTCCGGCGAGCCCGCGGACTTTGGCTGCGGCCTCACCGATCCGGTGAGTGGTCTCGGTTACGCAACGGGCATCGGCGGCGGTGTGCGCTGCAATTCCCTCGGTCCGGTGAAGATCAACAAAGGGGTCTATGACGATCCCACCTACGGTCCTACGCCGACCTGGGTCGATCCTTCCGTGGTCGGCCAAGTCACGCTGCCCCAGTTGCGCGCCGACGGTGAGCCCGGCATGTTCGGCTACATGGGACGCAACCCGCTGACCCTTCCGGGGGTGAACAATTGGAATCTCGCCCTGCATAAGGATTTTACGATGCCCTGGGTCAATGGTGAGCACTCCAGTCTTCAGTTCCGCTGGGAGACCTTCAACACCTTCAATCACACCCAGTTCGCTGGCGTCAGCATCGGGTGCAGCGGCCTCACCGCCCCCGGCGCCCCCTGCATAGGTCCGAACAACATCGGGAATGGCGAAATTGGCACCCCCCGGCCACCGCGCATCATGCAACTGGCGATGAAGTTCATTTTCTGAAGCACGGTAGTGCAGCACGGCGAAGCCGCAACCAAAGAGGACGTGTGCTCTTGTAGGGGCACGGCGTGCGCTGGGTTGTTCAACTTCGCCAACTATTCGAGCGCTGAGCCGCACCGTCAAAACCACCGCACGGTGAAAGAGCCGCCCCGACAAATCGAGGTGTCACATCCCGCCCATATGCCCGATTGCCTGTGCAGCTTGAAAAAACCACTATCTTTACCGCCGAGGCGCTGGGAGGCAAGGCGGCTCTTGACTGCCAAACGGGACAATGGCAAGCTGGGGTGTAACGGCCATTCCTTCGCATGCCTCGCAGGAGCCGTTCAACACCCGCCTCGCGGCTACGCGGCAAGTAAGGAGTCGTGAACATGTCCGGGGTGAATCAGGCCCAGAAGTCTGACGCGAGTCCCCAGGGAGAGCTCCGGCTGCGGGGGGGCTTCTGGACACCGGCTCGCGAAGCCTTTTGGATCGGCCTGGAAGAACTCCGCACCCACAAGTTGCGATCGATTCTGACTCTGCTGGGGATTGTCATCGCCACCACCACCCTGATCGTGGTGATGTCGGTGGTGAACGGCATGAACGTTTACATCGCCACCAAGATCGCGAACCTCGGCACCAATACTTTTGTGCTTCACCAGTTCTTGTGGGCACAGAGCTACGATACCTACCTGAAAGCTCTGCGGCGCAATCGGCCCATCCGCATGGAGGACTACGAGTACATCAGGGACACGCTGGTTGACTACGAAGCCATCAGCGCCATCGCACCATTGTCGCCCGAGCCGGAGGCGCGGTACGGCGGGCACTCGATCGACGAGGTGAATCTTACGGGAATCACAGCGAGCCACGCGTACATCGGCCGGGAAAAGGCGCAGTGGGGGCGGTACATCAACGAACAGGACTACCAGCACAACGCACGAGTTTGCTTCATTGGCCAGGACATTGTGGACAAGCTCTTTCCCTCAGTTGATCCGATTGGCAAGGAATTGGTGGTGGGGGGAGAAAGCTTCACCGTGGTCGGGGTGGCGGAAAAGGTCGGCTCCGCGTTCGGCGTCAGCGAGGACAACTTCGTGTTTATTCCTCTCGGCACTTTCCGGAACCTTTTCATGCCGCAATTGGAGATTTTCGTTTTTGTCAAAGCACCAGATTCCCAGCACATGCAGGAGCTGGAAGACGAAGTGCGGGTCATCATGAGGGCGCGCCGCCATGTGCCGTATCACGAAGACGACCCTTTCGGCATCAACGCCTCGGAAACGCTGATGAGCGCTTGGCAGAACCTGACCGGCACCGTCTTTGCCGTGACCATCGGCGTGGTGGCCGTGTTCATGGTGGTGGGCGGCATTGTGATCATGAACATCATGTTGGCCACGGTCACCGAGCGCACCCACGAGATCGGAATCCGCAAGTCGGTGGGGGCGCGGCGTAGCGACATCATGTGGCAATTCCTGATCGAGTCCTCGGCGCTGGCCGGAGTGGGGGGCCTGCTGGGAGTGCTGATCGCCTACGGCGTCTCGCGGCTGGTGGCCATTGTCTTTACGGCCGCGGTGCCGCTGAGCGCGGTGATCGTAGGGATGGGGCTATCGACCATGGTAGGCCTCTTCTTCGGCATTTACCCCGCCCGCAGGGCGGCAGAGCTTGATCCCATCCAAGCCTTGCGGGCAGAGAAATAACATGCGGTCATATTGGGATGCGGTCGGTGAGAACCTGTGGCTGGCGCTCGACACTCTGCGCACCCACAAGTTCCGCTCATTTCTTACCGTGTTAGGCGTGGTCATCGGGACGACCACGGTGATCGCCGTTGCCTCAATCATTTCCGGTCTCGATGCGCAGTTGGTGCAGATGGCCGAGCAGTATGGCACCAGAGCGGTTTGGATCTATAAGCTGCAGATGGGTACGCCGCACCGCCTGACGCGTGAAGAACGGCTGCGCAAGCCCCTCAGTTACGAGGACGCCATGGCCATTCGCGAACAGTGCCCGGCCGTCGAGGAAGTTTCCGTGGCCATTTTCAAGGACATGGGCGAGTTTGGACTGCCACCCTCCACGGCGCGCTACAAGGCCCGCGAGATGAGCGGTGCACAATTCATGGGTGTGGATGCCAACTACCTGGCGCTGGCCAACTCAACGCTCGCCGACGGCCGCTTCTTTACCCAGACAGACGATTTGCACCGCCGTGACATCACTGTGCTCGGCGCCAACATCGTAGAACAGCTTTTCCCGGGCGAGGATCCCGTGGGCAAGACGCTGGTAGTGGACGGACACCCCTTTGAAGTCATCGGCACCCTTCAGAAATTCAAAGGGTTCTTGGGCGACAATCCCGATGACCGCGACATCTTCATCCCCTTCTGGACATACAAGAAACTATACCCAGCGGCGCGCGACCATTTCATCAGCGCCCTGGCGACCCGCGGCAAGATGGACGAAGCGGAGGACGAGATCCGGGGCCTCCTCCGTCGCCGCCGGCATGTCAAGCCCGACGATCCGGACAACTTCGGCATGGCGACAGCGGAGTCCATGATCAGCGAATTTCGCCAGATTATCGGCACGGTAGCGCTGGTGATGGTGGTGATCTCCTCGATAGGCCTGCTGGTCGGAGGCATCGGGGTGATGGACATCATGCTGGTCTCGGTAACTGAGCGCACCCGGGAGATCGGCGTGCGTAAGGCCATTGGCGCTCGCCGGGGCGACATCGCCTGGCAGTTCCTGCTGGAGGCCGTGGTGCTTACGGGTTCCGGCGGGTTAATCGGAATCGCGGTGGGCTGGCTGCTCAGCTTCCTCATCCGTGCCTTTGTGCCCAGCTTGCCCTCCAAAGTTCCACTCTGGTCCGTGGTTGCAGGCTTTGTGGTCGCCACCAGTGTGGGTCTGTTCTTCGGTCTCTGGCCGGCCATGAAGGCGGCGCGCCTGGATCCCATCACGGCCCTCCGCCATGAGTAGGTGCTATCCTGAGCGCTTCGCTGTCATCCTGAGCGTAGCGAAGGATCTGCACGGGTTTTCAGTAACGAAGACAAATGCAGATCCTTCGCTCCGAAAGAACCGGGACTCCGGATGACAGTGCCAGCGATGTGGGGGGCAAGACTAATGTCCCGCAGGGATCGGAACGAGTTCCGGGCGGGCCGCGACCTGAGGGATTTTACTTTCGATCTTCCGCACGACGTCGCCCGCGTAAGGAATAAAGTGGTTGCCGGAGATCAGGATGGTGGCGCCTAGCCAGAGCTTCGACCGATTCATTCCGTATCGGCCCAGGACCTTCAGCAAGAATTTCCAATAGGCCTTCCGGTAAGAAGACCTGAGGCCTTGCTGCCAGATCGACCGGGCCATAATCAGCATGATCACGCCGGCCGTGGGTTGATGGGCCGGCCGTTGGCATTCCTTAGTCTCCCAATTCCGCAAAGACCGCCAGGCGCGCGCGTAGAATCTGGCCGGTTCGTAAATCGTGGCGATGGTTTTCGCCAAACCTCGCAGCAGCGCCGCAGGGTCCATGACCGTGCGGAAGTTGGGAGGAGTCGTGTCGCCGCTACTGTCCCTGGACCCCAGCAGGCGTCCCTCTTTCTGCAGGCGCTCGTAAAGTGCCGTGCGCGGCATCGCGTGGAGGGAATTCAGCAGCGCCCAAGGGATCGCGGTGCGTTCGATGAATCGAATCTGCTCTTCAAAGATCTCTTCGGTATCCGTGTCAAAGCCCACAATGAACCCTCCGGTTACCCAGAGGCCGCGCTGGTTCAGTAACTCCACCGAACGCGCGGGATCCATCGCCAGGTTCTGGAGTTTTTTCGCCTGCCGGAGGGATTCCGGCGAAGGACTCTCAATACCGAGGAAGACATAGAAGAAATTTGCCTTCACCATGGCGTCGATGAGCGCGGGTTGCCTGGCCAAATCCAGGGATGCCTCGGTGTAGAACACCACCGGACGACCCCGCGCCTGCTGCCATTTTTCAAGCTCGACGCAGAGATCAAGAGCCCGATTGTGATTACCGATGAAGTTGTCATCAACAATGAATACCTGCTTCTTCCATCCCAGGCTGAGGAGTTTGTCGAGTTCTGCCACCAATTGCTTAGGGTGTTTGGTGCGAGGCTTTCGCCCGTAAAGGATAATGATGTCGCAGAACTCACACTGAAACGGACATCCTCGTGAGAACTGAATCGACATGGAAGCATAACAATCGAGCTTGAGCAGGTCGAACCTCGGGATCGGGGCCTGGGTGATCTCCGGCTTCTCGGTAATCTCATAAAGCTTGCGCGCCGTGCCGTCCTCAATATCTCTGGCAATCGCAGGGAACACTTCATCCGGCTCCCCCACCACCACATGATCGGCAACGGCCAGCATGCGGTCGGGTTCGCCGCTGGCATACGGTCCGCCTACGATGGTGCGCCGGCCCAAGCGGCGGGCGCGGGCCAGGACCTCGCGCATTCCCGCTTTCTGAACTTCCATTCCACCCACCATGACGAGATCCGCCCAGAGAATGGCGTCGTCCGTCAGTTCCTCCACGGCCTCATCAATCAGGCGGAGGGTCCATTCCGCTGGGCACAGGGCGGCCACCGTGATGAGGCCCAGGGGCGGCATCACCACTTTCTCGGGAAGCAGTTCCATCATGCCGTCAAACGTCCAGTAGGATTTGGGAATCTTGGGCCACACCATGAGCGCTTTGATCTTCTTGCCGAGAGGAGGGAAGGGTTGGACCCTCTCCTGAGGCAAGCAAGCCGTTGGGCTCTTACGTTGACCTTTCATGCTCGTCTTCAGCACTCGGCAGTCCTCACTCAGATGAGCAGGCGGGCTTTCTTTCTTTTCCAGAGCGTCCCTGCTATCAGGAAGGAAAAGTACTACCGCCGGTTCGCACTTGTCGCACCGGCAAGGCAACGCTCGCGTGGGAGGCTTAACGGACTCGAATATGCGCGGTTGGTGCTCAAGCTGAAAGCCCGATACCGATTTTCCGGCTACCCCGCACTATACAACCGTTCAGGTCTGTACACAAATGGTTTCGCTCCCAAAAAGCTTGCTCGACCACCCCGTAAAAGTTTGACCTACAAGAAAAGTAGCGCTGACCTTTACGTCAGCACGAAATGACATGGCACAAATGCCGACCTGAAGGTCGGCGCTATGCCTGCGATCCAGGAGGAGTATAAGCGCAGGGCCAGAACGTCGGACAATTAGGCGTGTTTCTCACACTTTGTGCCTACCAGTAGGCACGGCGGTAGTAATTTACTTGACAATAGCCAAAAAGGGGGCTAGACTGGCCGCGTAAGCATTGGGCCAACAGGGCTTGGCCCGAGACATATTGCCCCTCGAGCGCCGACCGCCGTTACCAGCGCGTCGCCGCCGGGCTGGCCCCAGAGAGCTTCCATGTCTCTAGTCCACAAACCAGAAATGACTGAGTCGAACCTGGCCGCGCTGCGGGCGGGATTCGGAGCTCGGAATTCGGGGTCTGGGGTCTGTAATATGGAGCTTGAGGCTAACCGTCAGCTATCGACTGTAAGCTGTCAGCTCAAAGAGGGTGGAAGCTTCCAGTCTGCGGCCAAGTGTGGCGGCTCACGAATGTGGTCATCAAGTCCGAAACCTGGGAGATCTTACCCCTAGAGATGTTAAAAATGAAGATCGATCCGACTATGTTCATGAAAACAAAGGAAGATACGACAAAATGTCCAGTCAAAAACACGGCTTTTACGCGAAAACGCAGCAATTGCACGATAATCGACGGCAATTTTGCTGACTTATTGCCCGAATATGTATGGATTGTGCGATAATCGGGGCAAAAACGAACATGACGTTTTGCAGTAATAAGGAAAAACGGGAGGCCCGTTTCATACATTCTGAGTTGGAATAACCAATCCCACGGGGAGGATGTTGAAGCCCTGCCGATCCTGGTTTCATCGATGGCGAGCACGTGGCGGGATTGCGCTTCCTTCTCTGGTATGATACCAACCACCATGAACTCGAGATCTCGCGGCACGGAGGTGCCTGCCATTAACAGCTTCGGACCTTCGGTTGCCGCGAGAACTCTGTATTGCAATTGGCCTGCCCGCGCCGCAAGACGCCATGGCGAAAGGCCAGACCCATGAGGGTGTTGACCCGGGCTGGAGCAACGCTCACAGGTAGCAACTTGAAGGGAGGATGTTATGCGCATTTCACGTTTGATATTCGGTCTCACGCTGTTGGGGTGCTTGACTTCGCTGCTCTGGGCGGCGGATGTCACCGGGAAGTGGGCCGCCCAGTCGGAGAACGGTCCGTCTTGGGTTTTCAATCTGAAATCTGACGGCGGCAAGGTGACCGGCACGATGCAAGGCAACGATGGCAAGGACCGTGTCATCAACGAAGGCAAGCTGGAAGGGAGCGAAATCTCCTTTTCGGTGGATTCTGAGTGGCAGGGCAACCCCATTACGCTGGTTTTCAAGGGGAAAGTCTCCGGTGACGAGATGCAGCTTCGCGTGGACACCAAGGACGGAAATTGGGGCACTGACCTCGTCGCCAAACGCTCCGCGAGCAAGTGACCAGCAGCGCGGCTTGGCTTCCTTCGACGCCAAGTCGCTGTCGAGGCTGCCTGACGCGGGGCTGTTCAAGCTAGCGAAACATTCGAGCATTCCGCAGCCGAATCTCCATTTTCGTCCCCCCTCTTGAGCAGAGGGCGGAACTTGCCTATGCGATGGTCCGTGCTACAGTCCTAATCCCCGGTGACAGTGAAAGATAGTACATGGCTTCCTTTGGATTAGGGCTCCGCGAGGTTGGAAGGTGACATTCCCATTCCAGTCAGGGCCAGGAGGCACACGATAAGCGAAAAGGAAATGAAGGAAATTATTCAGAAATACGGAACCGCGATAGCCGCCCACGACATCAAATTGCTGAAAGCTATCAGGACTGACCACGTCGTATGGAGCATGCCGGGAAAGGGTCTGATGCCTGGCGAAGCGCGCGTGATCGCGGTTGCCGGGGAGTACGCCGGCGGGACAGACCGGTGGTTGGTCTCGGCCTTAACCACTAAATCGGTTGGGCGGCCGCGCATGGTGCGGCACAAAAGGAGATAACCCCATGGCGTACCAAACGATCAATCCCTATACCGAGGAGCTGGTTAAAACATTTAATGAGCACACGAACGCGCAACTGGAGGCGATCATTGCCAAGGCCGAAGAGACTTATGAGAACGACTGGAGTCTGAGATCCTTCGCAGAGCGCAAAGCAGTCATCAAGAAGGCAGCCTTGATTCTGCTCGCCAGGCTCGACGAGTTTGCAAAGTTCACTACGCTTGAAATGGGAAAGTTATTCCGCGAGGCCCAGGGAGAGGTCGTATTGAGCGCTGACATCCTGGACTACTTTGCCGACAACGCGGAGAAGTTTCTGGCGCCCGAGAAGCTGAACGTGAAGGAGGGCGAGGCTTTTGTCGAGAGCGAACCGCTGGGCGTGCTCTTCTGCGTTGAGCCCTGGAATTTTCCCTACTATCAATTGGCGCGTGTCGCGGGACCGAACCTGATGGCGGGCAATACCCTAATCGTCAAGCACGCATCGAACGTGCCGCAATGCGCTCTGGCGTTTGAAAAGCTCTTCCTCGATGCGGGCGCTCCGGTAGGTGCCTACACCAACGTCTTTATCTCGTACGAGCAGACTGCGGCGGCAATCTCGGATAAGCGGATCAAGGCAGTCGCGCTAACGGGTAGCGAGAGGGCCGGCCAATGGGTTGCTTCCGAAGCGGGCAAGGCTCTCAAGAAGAGCACCATGGAACTCGGCGGCAGTGATGGCTTTATCGTGCTGGACGATGCGGACATGGATACGGCCGTAAAATGGGGAATCTTCGGGCGCATGAACAACATGGGAGAGAGTTGTGTCGCCGCCAAACGGTTTATCCTGCACGAAAAGATTGCTGATACCTTCCTTGACCGCTTCCGGAAGGGGCTAGAGAAGCTGGTTCCTGGCGACCCGATGGACTCCAAGACGACGCTTGGGCCGCTGTGCACAAAAGATGCACTCGATCTTGTACAGAAGCAGATCAAGGCTGCCGTTGACGGCGGCGCGAAGGTGTTGCTGGGCGGAAAACGGCTCGACCGGCCGGGGTACTTCCTGGAGCCGACGATTCTGACTGACATAAGACCGCAGAACCCAGCCTACTATCAGGAGTTCTTCGCTCCGGTGGCGCTTGTCTTCCGTGTCAAGGACGAGAAAGAGGCGATCAAGCTGGCCAATGACTCTCCCTATGGGCTCGGCGGATCGGTGATCACGAGGGATATCGAGCGCGGCAAGCGAGTTGCGCGCCAGATCGAAACGGGCATGGTCTTTATCAATAGCGTGACGTTGACCGCGCCTGATCTGCCCTTCGGTGGAGTGAAGAACTCCGGCTATGGCCGCGAACTCTCGGATCTTGGCATCGGTGAATTCGTGAATAAGAAGCTGATCCGCGTCGCTTGATCGAGGCTATTTAAGTAGAGAGGTCACAGGGCAAGCCGCGTGCAGAAGATGATGGTGAAGTCTGGTGCCGAGCGCAAGCGGGAGCATTCGCTCCTCTTGGTTCGGCCTGCTCGACAGCGCATAGGAGGAACAATATGGCAAAAACTACAACGACGATCGGAATCATCGGTGCGGGACATATCGGAAGCCAGGTCGCGCGACTCGCGGTGGCCAACGGATACAACGTGGTGATCAGCAATTCACGCGGGCCGGAGACTTTGTCCGCGCTCATCGCAGAGCTTGGGCCGAAAGCCCGCGCTGCGACCGCCGCCGAGGCAGCAAAGGCGGGAGATATGGTTGTGGTTTCGGTGCCCCTGAAAAACTATCGGGCCGTTCCGGTTGCGCCCCTGGCGGGCAAGATCGTGATCGACACAAATAATTACTACCCTCAGCGTGACGGCCACATCCCCGAGCTCGACAACGAGTCGACCACCACGTCCGAACTTTTGCAGGCGCACCTGCCAGCGTCGAAGGTCGTCAAGGCTTTCAACCATATCTACGCCGCCGAGCTCACGACCGACGGACAGCCGGCTGGCACGAAGAATCGTCGCGCGCTGGTCATCGCGGGTAACGACAAAGAGGCCAAAGCCACAGCGTCGCATCTGCTCGACCAGTTCGGCTTCGATACGGTCGACGCAGGCCCGCTGAAAGAAGGGTGGCGTATCCAGCGCGATACCCCCGGTTACGGTCCGCGCCGAACCGCAGAGGAACTGCGCCGGGACTTGGCGGCAGCCAAGCGGTATGCGGACCAGTAGCATCCAAGTCCGTCGGATGGGGAGCGAAGGCCACTATTCGGCGAAAGTCGCCGCGAGCCCGGCTCAGCATTTCACTTCGCTCTGGTCCACAGGTTGTTGACCGCTACCGGGCTCGCCACAGCGGCCTCATGCTTTCCGACCCGGCGCGAAGATGTGTCAGGCTAGAACCTGACCTACGTACTCAGGTGACAAATATCGTTCCAGAGTCGAATCGCCGGCTGAGAGCGGTCCTCCTCATATCCCAGAGCACTCAGGCTGGCCGTGCTCAGGAGAAAGAACCTCCCCGCCGCCGCTTCGAGGCCGAGCCAGCGGGCAGCCAGCACTCGCAGGAAATGCCCGCTCGAGAACAGCAGCACGTTTCCATCGACGGCTCGTACCCGACTCACTACGTGGTCTGCCCGGGCGCCGACCTGTTCCGGCGACTCGCCGCCAGGGCAGCCGTCGCGGAACATCTGCCAGCCAGGCCGCTCCTTGAGGATGTCCGCCGTCGTCTTGCCCTCGTAGTCGCCCCAGTTCCACTCGACCAGGTCGGGATCGACAACGGCGACGGATTTGAAGCCGGCCAGCTCACACGTCCGGGTTGTCCGCTGCAGCGGGCTGGTGAAGACCTTGGCGAAGGTCAGCCCCCGCAGCCGTTCCCCGAGCTGGCGAGCGTTGCGCTCGCCGCGCTCGGTCAGCGGCAAATCAATCACTCCCATGTGCTGGCCCGTAAGGTTCCAAGGCGTCTCGCCGTGCCGCGCCAGGTAAATAACAGGAAGCGTCTCGCTCATGTCTTTCCTCCACGTCTACCGACCACGGCCAGCGTCTGCCGGGCGATCGTGATTTCCTCATCGGGGAGGTACAAACCGCAGAGTTTGAACTGCACAAACTCTGCCCTGCCTAATTAGACGCATCAAGGTGAGAGGGTGCAACCGGCCAAATGCTTCTGCAGGCAACTGAGGTTTTGATTGAACGAAGGGTTATCTGGGACCAGCCGATGAGCCGTTTGGAGTTCGGTGAGAGCCCGGGCATATTCTCCCGTCCCCGCCAGCGCCACGCCCAAGGCGTTATGCGCGTGCGAATCATCGGGCTTCGCCCGCACCGCCTCCTGCAAATTCTTCGCCGCGTCGGCGGGGTGCCCCTTGGCTAGGAGTGCGCGCCCCACGTAATAGTTGGCGTCGGGGTCGTCGGGTTTCGCAGCCAGGACGATATGAAAGTGCTCGATAGCCTCGTCCAGCTTGTCTTGAAGAAGGAGAGCCAACCCATAGTCATACTGGGCGAAAAGGTTATCGGGGCTCAGGCTTAAGGCCTGCTGGAATTTCGCGGCGGCCTCCCCGGCCTGACCGTTTTCCAGCAGCTTGGCGCCTTGGTCAACATAGGCGTCGGCCAGTGTCAGATCTTTTTGCCTTCGGCCCAAATCCTGAGCTGACTGCAAGGCCTGGCCAGCGGCCTCCTTTTGCCCCGACTTTTGAAGTGCCTGTCCCAGCATGAACCGCACGGAACTGTCGTTGGGCAGCAACTGTGTTGCCATCCGCAAATGCTGGAGGCATTCCGCCAGCTTGCCTTCCTCGCGTAAAACGACTGCGAGGTCGCGGTGAGCTTCGCCGGAGCCTGGACTGAGTTCCACCGCGCGGCGCAGCTCCATTTCGGCAGGTGTCAGATTGCGAAGCCGAAATTCGATGTTCCCCAGGGCCTGATGATAGCTCGAATCAGCGGGCTCGAGTTGGGCTGCGAGCCGGAGCTCCACAGCCGCCTGAGTGTAGTCACCATTGGCTTGGCAGAGTTTCCCCAATTCGAAGTGCAGGCCGGCTTGGCGAGGTTGCAGGCGCAATGCCGCTCGGTACTCTGCGAAGGCTTCGCCGCTCCGTTTTTGCCTCGTCAGCAGGCGCGCCAGAGCTTGGTGCGCCGCGGCGTTGCTGCGATCCAGGCGCTCCGAAGCGCGCAACTCCTCCTCGGCCTGCGCATCTTGCTTTGCGTCCATCAGCAGGACCCCGAGATTGCGATGCATCGTGGCATCCTCGGGGGCGAGGGATGAAGCTTTCTGCATCTCCGCGATGGCATCGTTCAAGCGGCCGCTGCCGCGCAGTGCCAGGGCCAGGTTGCCATGGTTGCGCGCGTCGTTGGGGGCGAGCTTCAGGGCCCGCTCCAGCAGCGATACAGCGCCGGCATGATCCCCACGCTTGCTGCACACCACTCCCAAGCCGCCCAGTGCGTCAACGTTCTCGGGATCAACCTTCAGAACCGCGCGAAACTTCTCGTCGGCCTCCTGGATCTTCCCTTGCCGGAGCAGGGTCAAGCCTTCGGCGTCCGCCCTGGATACTTGGTCTTTCGGAGATAGCTGGGGGAAGCCTAAGATCCCCGTAAGTCCCCACAGACATCCGAGCCAAACCAGCCAGGAACGTCCTCTCGCTCGCATTTTTGTGCCTGCGCAGTCGCGCCGGGGCGGCCCCGAGCACCTGCTGCCAGCGGTTGCGGAAAATCGCACCCTGCGGGCAGCAGGCAAACCACGGGACCCCTCAGAATTCGAGTTTCAGGGCGAACTGCAGAATACGCGGGTCGGAGGCCGAGGTGATTTGGCCGAAGGCGCTATCGGTCAAGATGTTATCGGGTCCTCCAAAATTGACATTGTTGAAGGTATTGAAAAACTCCGCCCGGAACTGCAGCGAGACTCGCTCGCTCAGCTTCGTGTTCTTCAACAGCGCCCAATCAGTATCGAAGAATCCGGGGCTGCGGAGAAGATTCTTGCCGGTATTTCCGAAAGTCCCGATGGCGTTCGGAGCGAAGACGGAAGTATTGAACCACTCGTTGATCAATTGGCCGTGGGGCCGGCTGGGGCTGAGGACAGCGGCCTGGACGTTGGTGGTGGTCAGGTCGGCGCGGTCTTCCCCGACCCCGCTGAAGGAGTTATCGTAGCCGCTGAAGATTGAGAACGGGAATCCGCCATGCCAATTCCAGATGGAAGTGAACTCCCAGCCGTTTGCGAGTTTGCCTGCCGCGCCGCCGGCCTTCGTGTGGGGAAACCGGTAAATGCCCGAGACCTTTACGGCGTTGCGCAGATCGTCATCCGACGGCCCGTAGTCGAATTTCCGGTCGAAGGGGTCGGTGCTGGAATTGTAGGCCCCAACGGGAGCGAAGTCGTTCATCTCCTTCGACCAGGTGTAGTTCGCCAGCAAAGAGACCCCATGCGTGAGGCGCTTTTCGACGGTGAGTTGCAGGCCGTTGTAATTGCTGTTGATCGCCGAAACGATCGTGTTCACGAACCCGAAAGCGGGGTAGAGGCGGCGTTGCTGCGTGTTGGCTTCGGTTGACTGCCCGGGAATGTAGATGGCGGGGTTGAGTGCCTGCAGCCCGGTTTCTTGGTCATTGGTCCCGTACAGGAAGGTTCCTTTGTTGCCCACGTAGCTGGCTCGAACCAGCCAGCTTGCCGCGAGCTGGCGCTCCAACGTCAGATTCCAGTTCAAGATTTGAGGGATTCGGAAATCCTTCGCGAAAATCTGGGTGAAGGAAATATCGGAGGGAAAGGCAGCAGAGGGCCCTGGAATTCTTGGGCCGAATTGCGCCGGGAAGGGATTGGGAACTCCTGCGCTTCCGTAAGGGTCTGAGAAATTGACGTCGGTGAGATTGATAATGGGAGCGAAGGGGGGGATGCCCACGACATCCTGGAACGCCACGGTATTGGGAGGCTGATAGTAGTAGCCTGCCCCACCCCGCAGGCTCGTCTTGCCGTCGTCGGTCAACTGGTAGGCAAAGCCCAGGCGTGGAGCCAGGTTCGCCAGGTTGCTATAAATCGACGCCGAGGGGCATCCCGGATCGTGATTGTTCCCGCCAAAAATGAGCCCCGCGGGCGAATTCGGGTAACGCAAAGATTGCGCGCCCGGAACGAAGCAGCCCACCCGCCCCTCGCTGTCGTGGTAAGGCGAGAAAGGATCCCAGCGCAGGCCGGCGTTCAGGGTCAGCCGGTGTGTAGCGCGCCAGTTGTCTTGGACAAAGGCGCTCCACTTGATTCCCGTAAAATTCAGGTAAAGGCCGCCCGCCTGGATGAAGGTCGACACCTGGCCGAGCATGAAGTCCGCCACGTCATCCCCCGACAGGTTGTTCGTGAAATAGAACTCCCCGTTCTGCTCGAATTCATTCGCCATAGGTGCGCGGATACGCAAAGCTTCGCCTCCAAACTGCACTTCGTGCGAACCCTTCACCAGGGTGGCCACTTCCCGGAAGGTTTGGTCTCCCCGGTCAAAATCCCCAAGATGGTTTGTGTTGATCGTGAATCCTCCATTGATACCCACGAAGAGTTCGGGCGGATTGGTGGTCGCGACGTTGGCGCCGGCAGCGGCGATGCTAAAGGGAGCATCGGAGAGCGAGCCGCCGTTCTGCTGGTTCCACCCGAAGAAGGTGTTGAGCAGGAGGTTGGGAGTGGCATTGAAGGTGTCATTGATGCTGATCGTCTGCACCCGGACCTTATTCCCGTTCGGATTGGCCTCGAGGATGTCCGACTTGGGGGGAACGAAGGGTGGGCTGCTGAAGTTCAGATAGAAATAACGTCCGCTCAGGTGGTGTTTACCAACATAGTAATCCATCCGGACCAGGACCTGGTCGTCATCGTTCACCTGCGGACCGCCCACATAGGTTAACTGGCGCCCGGGGCCGCTTGGCGGCGGAACGAATTGCAGGAGATACTGCGATACGGGATTCAGTCGAGGGAGCTGGTTATTTTGCAAACTCGCCCCCGTGACCGGATCCACCAACTGGGTTCCCGGCAGGAGGTCCGAGAAATCCCCGTTGCGCTCGGAGGCAGTGGGGACGAAAGTGATTTGGCCTTGCGGGGCTGTGTGGATGCGCGTTCCCTGGTACGTCCCGAAGAAGAACAGCTTATCCTTCTTGATGGCGCCACCCAGGCTTCCCCCAAACTGATTGCGTTTCAAAGCATCCTGGGTAGGCGCGAAAAAGTTCCGGGCGTTGAGCGTGCCGTTCCGCACGAATTCGAACGCATCGCCATGGAGTTGATTCGTACCCGACTTGGTGACCACGTCCACGACACCACCGATGGCATTGCCGTAAACGGCGCTCATGTTCCCGGTCTGGACGTTGAATTCCTGCAAAGCGTCGGGATTAGGGAAAGGCAGATTCGTATTGATGTAAGTGTCGTTGTTGTCCACGCCGTCCATCTGATAGTTGACGCCGTTGGAGATGCTGCCATTCACCTTTGCATACTGCTGGCCGGGGAGCGTGCCCCCCTCGCAGTTCGCGCCGCAATAATGACCGGTCACGTCCGTGGTACCGGCGGCGAGGAAGACCAACTGTTGCACCTCCCGGCCATTGAGGGGCAGGTCGACAATATTTTGCTGGTTGACAAGCTGGCCGAGCGTGGCCGACTGGGTCGTTACCAACGCCGTGTCGGCTGTCACCGTGAGCTCCTGGGCCACCGCCCCGACCTGTAACTGCACCCGCTGGCTGGCCGTTTGATTAACGGTCAGGGTAATGCCGCTTTGTACATAAGTGGTGAATCCTTGCTTCTTGACCGAAAGTTGATAGTTGCCCACGGGCAGGCTCGGGAAAAGATACTCACCCGTCGATCCCGTGGTGGTCGTCCGCTTAAAGCCTGTTCCGGCATTCTCGACCGCCACGATCGCGTCCGGGACTACCCCGCCAGAAGGGTCAACCACGATTCCTCCCAGGCTGGCCGTAGTGAATTGAGCTGTGACGCGAGATGGATGAAGAAACTGGAGGGCTAAGACCGCCCCCATGCATAACGCGAGATGCCATATTGCACGTCGCCGAGAAATCATTTTTCTCCCTCCCTGGCAGGATCACACTGTCGGCGTACGATGCCTCTAGTGAATGGGGGGTTGCCCCTGCTTCGTATCTTAGCACGACAGGCTACGCAATTCCGCTTAACTATGGAGATCTTGCCATGGGCGCTGCACTGGGCTGCTGCTGGCAGCTTTGAAGGAGCTTTCGAGATGCCATGGAAAGCCTCTAGGAAGGCGTCTAAGCCGCTCATTCTAAAAGAATGGCGGAGGGCGCAGTTATATGCGAACCCTTCTCCGCCGTTAACAGGGGAAAATGCTGGGAATCTGTCCTCGGAGGGCCCCGCTTGCCAGTCGTCGCCGCGGATTCAGTTCCTGTTTTCGTCGATTTCCTGTAATTCTTGACAGGGAATTATCAGGGAAGTGGCTTCCCGTTTCCAGTCACAGTCTTCCCCTTTCAGGCGGCCCTGTTCAAGGCGCCAAAGCCGAGGAGGTGTACTTCAGTAGATAGCGCACGTGGCGACTGCTCCGGAGGATGAGCCTGCCGCCAAATAAAACTGCTCCGCGGGCAAAACTAGGACACACCGCCAAGGTGGCGGTGGCGCAGTCGAGCTTTCATTGTCTGCCGAACATCAAGCGTTTACAGGTTGGTTCACCTGTCCTTCGGTCGAAATTGATTTGACTTCGGCCCCCTCGAAAAAAACGGCGGCGAAGCGGGCTTCAACGCTTGCTCCTGCCGCGAGTACAGGTGCCGTGCCGGCCGCGATGGCGCGTTCCAGACCGCAGCCCGGAACGCTCGTGAACGGCTCGACCGCCATCACATAGCAGCGTCCGTACCAGGGATAACCAAAGCTCCCGCGCAGTTCCTGCCAGAACCAAACGTAAGGGAAGATCTCCTTCGGCCAGGCGAAACCAAAGCCGAGACCGAGCGCCGGGTTTGAAAGACTGTACCATCCTTCTTCAAGCCCGCTGACGTAACCGAATTCAGTCACACGCTCGGCGGTCGGCGGCAACAGGCTCAAGTCGACTGTCCCACGCTTCCCATTCACCTTTGGCCACGGTCCGGTAGTCTTGGGCGCGATACGGCTCGACGGGCTGATCTCCGCGTCGTGGGCGGTAAAGGTTCGTGCCGGCATGCGCAGCCGGGATCCACCCGTGAGAAACGGAGCGCCGAAAGCAGGATGCTGCCCCCACATGAAATGCAGGTCTTCCTCCGCTGTGTTTTCGATGGTCTCGTGCAGCAGCAGCGCCGCAAGCGAGCGCTCGACCGTGAGAGTCCTGTGGATGCGAAAAGGGCTGCGGTAAAGTTGTACCGTGAAGCGTACGCTGACCAACGCCGAAGTCTTGCGTAGCACTTCGTAATCCCAGGGGAGCACTGAAGCTTCCCCGTGAAAGTTCAGCACTGCGCCTTTATACCGGCACTCATCGCCGCCATTGGGGAAAATCATCTGCCAGCCGCCCTCGTAGTGTTCCAGCCACGCCGCTTCCGTGCTCGCACCGGTCGAAACGATTCCCGTGCCCGGCTTCTTCAAACCCCAGGGCGATTTCCACAGCACATCGGTCCGGCGCGGCTTGTAAACCAGTGCATAGATGTCGGCGCCCTTTTCGGGCAGCACGGTCACCGCCAGGAACTGATTTTCCAGTCTTATGGTGCGAAACCCGCTGGGCAAGACGCGCTCCCGCAATGAGCAACCAACGCGTGCCATGGCTTTGCTCCTGTACAGGTTTTATTCGATAACTACGATCGGCGCCGCCAACGCCTGTTGTACGACCTCGGGATCAAGCTCCACACCCAGCCCCGGGCGGTCAGGCAGTGACCATTGGCCGTCTTTCAATTCCACCTCCGGCACAGCCAGCTTGGACCGCAGGAAAGAGGGGAAGAAATCCTGATGGAAGAACTCGGCATAGGGGCAGGCCGGCGCCGCGGCCGCAAAATGACGAGTGGCCGCTACCGTGAGTCCGGTTTTCCAGGCGTGGGGGATGCAATAGACGCCGCGCTCGGCGGCTAGACGCGCGCAGCGCATGCCCTCCGTGAGGCCGCCCACCCGGCCCAGGTCGGGTTGGATTACGTCGCAGTGGCCGTGTTCCATGAGCTCGCGGAATTCGTGCCGAGTCTGCAGGAACTCGCCCACCGCCACGGGCGTCGCGGTGGCGTCCGCCAGGCGCGACAGCCCGTCAAGATCATCTGTGTGCAGGGGTGTTTCGACAAAGAAGAGCTTGTCATCCTCGATCTGGCGCAGCACCCACAGTGCGTCGTTCGAGTTCTTCCAGCGATAGCCCACGTCGATCATGAAGTCCGGGCGGTCGCCCGCGATTTTGCGGCACTCATGGATAAAGGCCACGAGCTGCCGGTCATCAACCAGGTCGTAAAACAACATTTCCATCTTCATCGCCCGAAAACCGTACTCGAGCGCCTGGTTCATCAGGGCGATACAGGCCTGCCGCATTTCCGGCCAACCCCGTCCTTGGGGCATGCTCGGGAAAAGCGTGATGTAAGGCGTGATCCTTTCGCGCCCGACGCCGCCCAGGAGCCCGTAAGCCGGCTGGCTGAGAATCTTGCCGCGCAGGTCGTGCAGGGCGTTGTCGATGGCCGATATCAACATGATGCCCAGCCCACGCCGGGCGTGGTAGATGGTGCCCTCGTAAACCTTGTCCCAAAGCCGCTCGACCTCCAGGGGATTCTCCCCGAGTAACAAATCCCGAATGCTCATACTCCAAATGTGCGCGCTGGGAGTTCCGAGCAGCGCGGCGATAGCATTCGGCGGAGCATCCGTCTCTCCCAGACCGTGCATGCCGTTGTCCGCCGTCACGCGGATGACCGCAGTATCGACGGCGCCGTCGCAATCGGCCGCGTTGGCCTGCGGCGCGCGAAGTTGCAGGCATTCAATTTTCTGAATCTTCATAGACGCCTCACCTACCCCGCCGGAGTCTTGTCGGCGGAGGTGATCAGAATCGTTCCAGCCAGCGTGAGCAGGCCACCTGCCAGCATGGCCGCGCTGATTTTTTCCTTCAGCAGGACCGCAGAGAACAGCACTCCCAGCAAGGGCAACAGGTAGATTGAAACCGAGGCTTGGCTCACGTCGAGCCTTTGCAGGAGGTGCATCCACAGCACCATGGCCAGGCCCCAACTGAAGACGCTCAATACGAGCAGCGACAACCACACGCCGGTGGTGTACGACTTGATCGCGGCCAGCGACGCCGGCTCCAGCCAGAGGGCCACGGGCACACTGAGGACGCCCGCCAAGAGGTAGCCGAAAACCAGCACTTCCAACGGGGTGAAGCGGCGCAGCAAGCTCTTGCAGTGCACGTTGTAGAAAGAGCTGCCCGTACACGCGGCAAGAATCAGCAGATTTCCCGCAGCGAATTGCATATTGCCAAAACTGGCATGGCGCCAGTCGGCCCCGGAGACGATCAGCACGCCGAGCAGCGAGAGGGCCAGGCTTCCCCATCGCACCGGCGTCATCCTTTCACCAAGCATGGCGACCGCCATGACGGCGGTAATGACCGGCACAGTCATATACAGCAGCGCCGCGTTGGAGGCGGTTGAGAGTTTCGTTCCCCAGGCGAGTACCGCAGACCCCGGGATTAGGCCAAAGACGGCAAGCTGCAGAAATGCTTTCCCTTGGAAAGGGGCAACGCGCGGCCCCTTCTCAGCGCGCTCCTTGAGCAAGAAAGGCGCCAGAACCAGAGACGCGATCAGGAAGGTCCACACGCTGATGATCACGGGTCCCGCCCGGCTGGTGGCAGTTTTGTAAGCCGGGTACTGACCTGCCCACATGGCATTGACCAATACCAGCAAACCGGCATCGGCAATCCTGCGGCGTGTGAACTGCATGGGTTCGTCCGTTCAATGGCCCGCGACGGACATGGCGCCGTCCACCACTAAGTTAGCCCCCGAGATGAATGAGGCTGCGTCTGAGGCCAGGAATAACGCGGCTTCGGCGATGTCGCGGGGTGTACCGATGCGGCCCAAGGGATGGAAACTCAACACTTGCTTCAGGGTGGCCTCCGCGTCGGGCTGCGCCGCCAGCCACTCGTCCATCATGGGGGTGTTGATGTAGCCGGGACAGATGGCGTTTACGCGGATTCCTTCGTGGCCGTGGTCCAGCGCCAGCGCGCGGGTCAGCCCGTTCATGCCCGCTTTGGAAGCATCGTACGCAGCATTCCCTGCATAGGAAACAAAGGCATGCACCGAGGAGATGTTCACGATGGCGCCACTTCGCCCGCGCAGGTGGGGAATCGCGTATTTGCAGAAGAGAAAGACGCCCTTCAGGTTCACCCCGAGCTGGCGGTCCCAATCGGCGGAGGTGACATCCACCACCTGGCCCACCACTTCGATTCCGGCGTTATTCACGAGCACGTCAAGCGCGCCGAATTCCTGAATGGTGCGGGCCACAGCGTTTTGCACGTCTGCCTCGCGGGAGACATCGCCGTGGATAGCCAGCGCGCGTCCGCTTCGGCTAAGATGCTGCGCCATCTGGTTCGCGCGCTCAGCGTTGATGTCGAAAACCACGACCGCGGCGCCTGCTTCCATGAAGCGCTCGGCGATGCCGGCGCCAATCCCCATGGCGGCGCCGGTTACGATAGCGACTTTGTTGTCGAGGCGCACGGAGTTGATCCTCCCTCAAGACTTTGGGTGTCGAGCTCGGTCGCGTTCTGCAGTTGCGCATACCACCACAAGGCTGCCAGCAGCGGACCCTGTCCCCACGGAACCACTCCTCCGCGCGGCATGCGGCGATAATGCTCGACGCGCATGCTCGGAAACGTCTCGTAGGATACCCCATCCAGCAGCCCGTCGGGCCTGACATGTTCCAGCAAAAACCGCATCGCCGATTCGACCACCGGCCCATAGACTTCCAGCTCAACCAAGGAATGTAGAATCGCTTGCGCCATGGCACTGATCATGAAGGCCGCGACCGAAGTCTCGATGTAGGATCTCTCATCGTTGAGTACCGTGTGCCAGCCGCCACCCGAGTCCTGGAGCCGCACCATGCGCTCCAGGATTTTCTTCAGGACTTCCCTCACCTCGAGTGCGCCAGCATCGTCGGCGGGCAAGTGCGCGAGAGTATCCACCAATCCCAGTAAGCCCCAACCGTTTCCGCGCCCCCAGGCGATGCCGTTGCGCCTGCGGGTCTGCTCGATCCAGAAATGATGGAAGACCCCGTCAGCCGGGTCATAAAGAAGTTCGATCTCGGACAATGCATTGTCCAAGGCGACCTGCCGGTAGGCATCTTCTCCCGTGGCTCGATAGAGCGCCGCGAAAAAGGGAGCATCGAAATGCATGGAATCGACGAAGATGCACGGCCCTCCGTCTTTCACCCGCTCCGCTAGTTCTCGCCAGGATTCATAGTCGGGGTGGCCGGGGGGAAGCTCCGGCGGCAACTCAAAGGCGGCGTTCTCATAGCGTACCGCCGCGCCCGAAACCGTTTTGCGAAAACCCGCCATATAAGCGGCGTGACGCTTGGCCGCGTCCAATAAAGCCTCATCCTGGGTTTTCTCGAAGACCCGCAGCAAAGCCACCCCCGGCGCCGTGTAATCAAAATTGCTTCGAAACTTCTCGCGGGCGATCCAAGCCTTGAAAAGCCCGTAAACAAAACCCTGGTATTTCGCGTCGCCGGTGAGTTCGGTAGCGTCCAGCAGACCTTCGAGTCCGATCGAGTCGCCCCAGAACCACACCTTCCAAGGGTAGGTCATCAGCAGATCGGCGGCTTGGGCAGCGAGGCCGCGTAATTCCTGGTTGGGCAGCATTTCCTTCATAGCGCAGACGACGTCACAGGGTAATGTCAGTCACGTAGCATGGCTGGCCGGCAATGCCCGGGTTCAAATGGAATAAGGCGCCACCGAAGTAGCCCGTCTTGGGATCGTAACCCGGGGGCATGATCGGCATGATTTCAGATTGTCCCGCCGAGGTGACGAAAATATCCGTCAGCTCCGGGCCGCCGAAGGTAAGTGAGGAGACTTGCTTGGCGGGGATGGGGACTCGCCGCTCGACCTTGCCCTCCGGGTCGTAGCGCACTATGCAGCTTCCATACCACTGGGCGGACCAGACAAAACCGTTGCGATCCACTGCCAGCCCATCGGGTAACCCCTCTTCCTTGGGCACTTGCACAAAAACTCGACGGTTTCGGGCGGAGCCGGTGCTGATTTCGTAATCGTAGGCATAAATGCGCCGCGCCGCCGAGTCCGTGAAGTAAAGAGCCCCTCCGTCCGGAGAGAGACCCAAACCGTTGGCCAGATGGAATCCGTCGTCTAACGCGCTGACTTTGCCGTCGGTATCTAGGCGGAACAGTTTACCGAGTTCGTAGTCGGCGCCCGGATTGTAGAAGCAAGAGCCCGCCAACAACCGGCCCTGCGCATCGGCCACGCAGTCGTTCATCTGGCACTTGGAGCCTTCGGCTTCCGCTGCAATCAGGGAGAGCTTGTCCGCGCCGTCCCAGAGCCAGAACCCCTCGTTGTTCGTAATCACATACCCACCCTGCCGATTCCGCCTGAAGCCGTTGATCGCCAAACCGTGCTTCACGGTCGAGTGTTCGCGGGAAGCCCAGTGCAGCCGGAAGAACTTCAGGCCGACGCAGTCGGTCCACTCCACGTCGCCGTCCTCAGGATTCCAGACGGGGCATTCGCCGCAGAGATTCTGGTCATCCGCTACCGTCGTTGCTGGGCACATGGATTCTGCTCCCGGTTAATCGGCTCGAAAACCGACCCTTCATGAACCGTTTCATCCAGTGGGCGCAAACAATAGCAAGATTTGGGAAAGATGTCAATCCGGCTTTAAAGCTTGTGCGCCTGCCGCGCCATGCTGTTCTTCCCTGCCCGCAGCGAGCCGACCCTTGAATTCTCAGACCAGCGCTCCCGTTTCTCGCCCGGGCCGTTGACTTTCGCCAGATTGGGCTTTACATTGCCCATGTACCGTTTCATGGCAGTGCTGCCGAGAGGCGGCCGCGCCCGACGGATAGAATCTTATGTCGGTTACCATCAAGGAGGTCGCGAAGCGCGCGAAAGTGGCCATCGGGACCGTGTCGCGCGTCATCAACGACCAGCCGGGAGTTGACCCAAAACTTCGCGTGCGTGTCGAGCAGGCGATCAAAGAGCTGAATTATCGTCCCAACGCCCGGGCGCGGAGCTTCGCGCAAAACTCCAACTCCGTCATCTCCTTTATCCAGAGCAACCGCCCCCTGCTGCACCCGTTTCATGTCGGCGTGCTGCACAGCGTGGAGGAGCACTGCGCGGAGGCCGGCTACTTTGTGCTCTTTACCAGTTACAACTACGCGCGGGACACGAAACCGTCGGAGTTGCAGCTGCCCAAGGTCCTGCAAAGCCACGGGGTCGCCGACTGCCTGATTCTGGCCGGGATGAATTATGAGAACTTCCTCCGGGCCGTGGAAGAACTCGGAGTCCCCTACGTTCTCCTGAAGAACACGTACACCAGCGAGACACCACGCGCCCCCGTGGACCAAGTGGGCTGGGACGATTTCGCGGGATCTTATGAAGCCACGAGATACCTGTTGGAACTTGGACATCGAGATATCTGGTTCATCGGCGACACGTCCTACTCCTGGTACAAGACGCGTTTCGACGGTTACTGCCATGCCATGCGCGAGGGCGGCCTGGAGCCGCGGGGACAGACCGTGGGATTGTCCGACAACCTCTACGCCAACGGCTACGCCTGCATGGAGGTGATCCTGGACAACGGTTATCCCGTCACTGCGATTCTGGCGGGGTACGATGACATTGCATACGGTGCCTGGGATGCCCTGCAGAAACACGGCTTGAGCGTGCCACGCGACGTGAGTGTGGTGGGTTATCACGACGAGGACCAAGCGCAATTCAAAGTGCCGGCGCTGACCACCGAGCGAGTCGATAAGGTCGCCGTGGGCCGCCAGTTGGCCCGGATGGCCATTGATAAACTCCGCTTCCCTGGGAGACGGCTGCCCGAGGTCATCCTCCCCATGACCCTCATGAGGAGGGGTACCACGCGCCTGGTGGTGCGCGAAGCTCCCGTGCTCTGAAGGATGAGCCTGTTTTCCGCAACACTAATTGAGTGGGCTGCAAGGGGTTGGGCCAACTTGAATTAGCTTGAATAAGCCTGCACAAATCGCTTGACTTTGGCTTATGGCTGTCCTAAGCTGCGCTGAAATGAAACGCTTCATGAACGCGGTACGGGCTGGCGAAGTACCCTCGTTTGGGGACGCTTGGTCAATGCAGTCATCGAGGGCCGCAGGGTGATGTGGCCGCGTGTGAAGACGTTCTCTAAGGAGGGTCCAGTTGCCATGCGTCCACACTTCAAGGGTTTTCCGATTCTCTCCGCCGTCGCCGTGGTACTCCTTTTCTCCATCCAGGTCTTCGCTTCCCTTGACCGGGGGCAGATTCAAGGTACGGTGACCGACTCGCAAGGCGGAGTGGTGCCGGGAGTGACCGTCGTGGTCACCAATGTCGATACCGGCGTTTCCGCCACGTTGGTCACCAACTCGGCGGGGTTCTACCTGGCGCAGGAATTGGTTCCAGGAAAATACTCCGTTCGGATAGAAGCCGCGGGGTTCGCCCCCCTGGAGGTCACCGGCTTAGTGGTCATTGCCGGGACCACCTCGACCGCCGATGCGGGACTGAAGGTGAGCTCTACCTCTCAGAGCATCGAGGTCAAGGCTGAAGCCCCACTCGTCGAGACCACTCCCTCGAACTTTACCACGGTGGTCGAGCGGACCTATATCGAGAACATGCCGCTCCAGGGACGCGATATTCAGACCCTGGTGCAGCTTATTCCCGGAGTCATCCAGTCCAGTGGCCCGTCCGGAGCGACGTTCGGCTTTAACAGCCAATTCGGCGGTTTCCCGGACCCCCTGCACCTGGTGGGGTCAAGCATCAGCGCCAACGGCGGGCAGGCAGGCGCCAATGCCTGGTATCTGGAAGGGGTCACGAATGGCACGGTGGGGGCCCAGGCAGTGGTGGTGAATCCCTCGCCTGACGCAGTGGCGGAATTCAACTTTGTCGATAACGGGCTGGCGGCCGAGTACGGCAGCACCAGCGGCGCCGTCGTCAACGTGGTGTTGAAATCCGGGACGAACAAACTACATGGCGACATGTACGAGTACAACCGCAACTCCTATTTCAGCGCCACCAATCCCTTTGCCCAACGCGACGCCAGCGGTAACCCCTATCTGCAACCCTCCGTGAACTATAATGATTTCGGCGCGACCCTGGGAGGCCCGGTTTACCTCCCCGGTGTCTACAACGGAAAAAACCGGACGTTCTTCTTCGCCTCGTGGGATATTTCTTTGCTCCATCAGCGGCAGAACAGCGTCCAAACGGTCCCCGTCGCGGCCGAGAGAAATGGCGATTACACCGCTGACCCCAGGTTCGCTCCCAACTGTGGTCCTGATTATCCGGGCGTGACCAATTGCCTCTATGACCCATTGACCACTACCGGGCCGGACGTGAACGGCTTCTACCACCGTACGCCGTTCTCCACACCGGTCATCCCCCCGGGTCGCATGGACTCTCTGGCCAAGTTTTATGTGAGTAGTTTCCCTAATCCCAACTATGTCGATCCTCTCCAGCAGGGGCCGAGCGGGTGCGGGGACCTCTGCAACAACTACCTCGGCACGGTGGGAAGCAGCATGACCACCCACAACGTCTCCGTGAAGATCGATCACACCCTGAGCGACAAGCACAAACTGTTCGTGGCATGGTTATTCAATCCCAGTTACTATACGAACTTCCGGTTTCCTTGGGATGGGCCTACGGCGCCGACCAACACTGGCGTGGCCGGAGCCCAACCCTACAACACCCGCAACCAGCTCGCGGAAATCGGCTTCACGTCCACCTTCACTTCGACCATCGTGAACGAACTGCGATTTGCCTTTGGCCGCCAGAACCTGATTTCCCTGCCTAACCTCGAGAGCGTCACGGATAACCAGGCGGTGGAACAGAAGGTGCAGGGCTTGAATTTCCTGCTCTATCAACCGTTCCAACCGGTGCCCACGATCTCCTTCGAGCAGCCGATTGGTTACTACTCGAATTACACCGAGTTCGGGCCATTGCAGTATCAGAACAGCAGTCTGGGACAGCAGGCCTACACGTTTAACGACAACCTCACCAAGGTTGCCGGCAAGCACACTCTCAAGTTTGGCATGCTCTTTCAGCGCAACAACCTTTGGACGAACTCCGGGTATGGTTACAATATCGGCTTTGACCACACCCTAACCAGCGACCCCTTCACGGGCCAGGGGGGCGATGGCCTCGCAACGTTCCTTATGGGAACTGTGGGACAGGGTGGGGCCAGCACCGGCGTCCAATACGCTCCCTGGCAAACCAACGACAACTACGGTTTCTACGGGCAGGATGATTTTCGCGTGCGACCGAGCTTTACTTTGAGCCTGGGCCTGCGCTGGGATATCTACGGGTGGATTCGCGAGCGGCACAACATGCTGGCGAATTACGATTTGAGCGAAATGAACCCTGTCGTCCCATACAAGGGAGCCATCGTTTACATGGGAACTCCGGGGCACCCTAGCAGGGACCTGTTCCCGGCCAACAAGAATAGCCTTGGTCCGCGCATCGGTTTTGCCTGGTCACCCGGCGGAAATAAGAAGACCGTGATTCGCGGCGGTTACGGGATTGTTTACAGCAACAGCCTCTCCGCGCTTTTTGGTCAAGGGAACGGGGCGGTCAGCTCGCCAGGTTCCTCCCTCGGCGCATCCATCCCCATAACCGACTATTCGTACGAGACGCCGTCCTTCATCCTCAGCCAGGGGGCCCCCACCATAGCCCTGCCGGACCTCTCCTACAATCGCACCCATGACGCTCAACTCGTGGGAGTGGCTTCCAACATCTACGGCTTTACCAAAGCACCCCATGACCCTTATGTTCAACAATGGAGCCTCTTTGTTCAACGCGAACTGCCCGGAAACATGGTGGTCAGCGGGGGCTACGTGGGCAGCCATGGTTTGCACCTGCTGGGTGAGGAAATCCGGAATATTGATTACGTCCCCACGAAAGTCCAGGAGCAGATTCGCGGCAACATCAACAATAATGTGTATCCGGTCGATCCTTCTCTCTCCGGTATTTGGGACTGCGGGCCGAACGGCAGCCAAACGACGTGTTCGGGTTGGTACGCCTTGGCGCCGTACCCGCAATGGTGGTCGGTTCAGAACCTGCTTTCGCCCGACGGCTACAACCGGTATAACTCAGCCCAATTCCGGGTCGAGAAACACTACTCGCAGGGTTTGAATTTCATCGTCGCCTATACTATTTCCAAGAATATGGTCAGTGAAGGACTGGGCGCCCTGGTAGCGAACACCACCGGGCCGACGACCATCAGCAACAAGGGCGTTGGGCGCATCAAGTATATTCCGGGAGCGGCGGGCGGCGGAGCCGCCGATGCCGGGCACGTCTGGAGTGGCGATCCTGACAACCGCAAGCTTTACGATGCGTTGTCACCCGACGACACTCCTCAGGTGCTCAACATTGCCACCACGTATGAACTCCCCTTCGGCAAGGGCAAGCACTTCCTAAATCAGGGGGGAGCATCGAGCAAGATCCTGGGAGGATGGAAACTGAGCCAGAATTGGAACTTGCAGAGTGGAGTTCCGATGTATTTTCAATCCATTGCCTGCAATGACCTCTACGGCGCTCACAATAGTTGCCTGCCTGATCTAATCGGTAACCTCGCCGCCGGCCGGAGCAGTAAATCACGAACGCAACAGGAAAACCAGTGGTGGAACCCCAACGCGCTCGCACCACCCTTCGGGAACGACCCCACCCTGCTGTATGAGTATACGAACGGGGTTGATCCTCAAGGGAACCCCATCGACCCCAACACTATCGATGCGTTCTGGAAATTCGGCAACAGCGGCCTGCGTCCTCCCTCGGGACGCATCCCCGGCTACTGGAATGCCGATATGTCTTTGGGAAAGGATATCCACTTGAACGAGTCCAAGTACTTCACGTTCCGGTGGGATGTCTTCAATGCGCTCAACCACCAGGCCCTTGGAGTTCCGAACAATTATTGGTGCTTGCCCCCATACGCGGACGGCAGCGTGGATGCCACGCACGTGGTGGGCTGCCAGTTTGGGAAAATTACGGGAACCCAGACCGACCCGCGCGCGATGCAGTTCTCGCTCAAGTTCTATTGGTAGTTCTCCGAGCATAGTTCTACCCAGCTGCGGAGAAACGCTCCGATGCGGTCATCCTGAGCCCTTCGCTGTCATCCTGAGCACAGCGAAGGACCTCGCTCTGTTCGCTCAGGGTAAACTGCGCGATGGAGCCTTGTCATTGAATTCTCAACCTGGCGGGCGACCATCCACAGCCCCGTCAGGGGCGAAATAATGTGGCCCAGGGCGTAAGCCCTGGGAAAAAGCCCCGCCGGCGGGAAGCACTGCTTCCCCGGCACCCCTCTCCCGCGCGGGCGGGAGAGGGGACGGCGGTGAGGCAGCGTTCCCCTACCCACGGCGCACGCCATGGGACACTATTCCGCCCGCTCCGCGGGCTGACTTCAGCAACGAACTTCTGACTCAGGACGCTAGTTCATGGCAGGGTATTCTGTCTACCGGAGAACTGAGAGGAGTCCTCATGCGCTGGGTTGCGCAAGTAGGTGCCGCAGTTACTTTGGGAATCTGCTGTTGGGGTATCAGCCTAAGCCCCCGATTCATGGCAACCGCGCAAAATAAGCCGCCCACAACCCTTTCCCAAGGCAGCGGCTTTCCCTCCGTAGTTTTGCGCGCCGCGCCGCTCATCCAGATGCCGGGAGTGGACAACCCGGACTACAATCCCCACGAGATTGACTCGAACAGCCCGGCTCACTGGGATGGTGACACATTCTATCTTTTCAATTCTTTTCTCCATCCCTGGCGAACGTCAGGCCCGGACTTACTCCATCTGGGCACGCCAATGGCGGTCCACATGGGTGCAGTCAACGACCGGCTTTGGACATGGATCGAGAGCACATGGAAGGATGACGACGGAACGCTATACGGAGCCTACCATTATGAGCCGGACAACCTCTGCATCGCCAATGACCACCTTCCGACCGCACCTAAGATCGGGTGGATCAGGTCGCTGGACAACGGCCAGAATTGGTTCAACCTGGGCTTCGTCCTTGCTGCTGACCCCGCCAGTATACGTTGTGATACGAAGAGCCCCTGGGACGCCGGAGGAGAGGGCGATTTCTCAGTGATCCTGGACCGCAAGAAGGAGTACTTCTATTTTTTCTTCAGCAGCTATGTTAAGGATTTCAATGAGCAGGGAGTTGGCGTAGCACGCCTGCGCTATGAGGATCGCGATAATCCTCTCGGCAAAGCCTGGAAATGGTACAACGGGGCATTCAGCGAGCCAGGGATTGGAGGTCATTTCACTCCCATTTTCCCCGCCAAGGTTGAGTGGCATGGAGGCAATGCTGACCTCTTTTGGGGCCCGGCGATCCACTGGAATACGTATTTGAACACATATGTCATTTTGCTCAACCATGCCATGGATTCAAAGATGACCCAGGAGGGCGTCTACGCTACCTTCAACTCCGACCTGTCGAACCCCAAGGGATGGAGCGAACCGCGGAAGATCCTAGACAGGGAGGGGATATTGAAGGCCAGCAAGGGACTTCGAATCGACATGGGTACCGGTTGGTATCCGGAGGTGATTGGAACCGGGAGAGGAGAGTCGGACAAGCTGTGTGGCCGCACCGGCCGGTTCTTCATGAAAGGCGTGTCGCGGCTGGAGGCCGTTTTTCTGAGGCCGGGCCAGACGGATGAATGAAGTTGGGACCTCCCGAACCGGTCATTGCTGCTTCCGGTCGGGGGCTCGCACCACAGCAGCCCGGTGGGCCGGGTAATAGCGTGGCAAAGGACTTCGGGGAGCGAGTACATGCGAGGTAGCACAAGAGGAGTCTGGACAGACATCTTCACATGGTTAATGGCTTGTTTCTGGCTGCTAGCCCTCCAGAATGCAGCCGTGGCGGCACAACCAGAGGGTAAAACTATTGTCGCGGAGGAGCGTGGCCTTCCCTCCGTAGTATTGCGTCCCGCGCCGCTCATCCAGATGCCAGGAGTGGCAGTGCCGGAGCGGAGTCTGGACCACGAGGCCGACTCCAACAACCCTCTCCACTGGGACGGCGATACGCTGTACCTGTTCAACAATGCCGGACACCCTTGGCGCACTTCGGGACCGGACATTGAACACCTGGGGAGCCGCATTTCGGTGGATCTGGGCGCGCAGAACAATAAGCTGAACATTTGGATCGAGAGCACCTGGAAGGATGATGACGGCACGCTTTACGGCGCCTACCACTACGAACCCGACACGATTTGCTTCTCGAACCAACACATCCTGACTGCGCCCCGAATTGGCTGGTTGAGATCGCACGATAACGGCGCCACCTGGGAGGATTTGGGGTTCATCATCTCCGCCGATCCCTGCGCGATCAACTGCCAGACGCACAGCCCGTGGGATTCGGGTGGCACGGGAGACTTTGCATTCATCCTGGATCGGCAGAAGGAATATTTCTACTTTTACGGCACCAGCTACGACCCGCGGTTTGAGGAGCAGGGAGTCTTTGTTGCCCGCCTGGCTTATGCCGACCGCGCGAATCCTTCCGGCAAGGCCCGGAAGTGGTATCAAGGCGCCTGGAGCGAGCCCGCACTGTGGGGGCACGTGACGCCGGTGTTCCCGGCCCAGCGTGACTACCATAAACCGGACGGCTGTATGTTCTGGGGGCCGGCGATCCACTGGAACACATACTTGAACCAGTACGTGATGGTTCTGAATCATGCCATCGACACCAAGTTAAACGAGGACGGCATCTACATCGCCTACAACCGCGACCTGGAAAATCCTGCCGGCTGGAGCAAGCCGGTGATGATTCTTAATCGCGCGGGGATCCTCCAAGCAACCACGATCGGAAAAGTCGTGGACGGAATGATGCTCGTCCCGAGGGGGGTCTATTACGGAGAGCTCCGGGCGGCTGGAGACGGCACCGTCATCGCCGACACGCTTTCGAGTGGCTGGTATCCCCAGGTGATCGGAACGGCCAAAGGAGAAACGGACAAGACCTGCGGTCGGCGAGGACGCTTCTTCATGACCGGCATGTCGCGACTGGAGATTATGTTTTTAAAATCTGGCGAGAAGGCGGACTGACGTTGCGGTTTTTGACTCCAGCCCTCTTACCTCTGACAGGGCGCCCGAGGTGCGAGGGACATAAGCGCTAAGATAATAAGTGACGAGCATGCGGAGGAACGCGTTCACTTGCGTCCGGCCAGCGCTACCGCGGTGGGTGCCATGCAGCATTGGCGCAACCGCAACGAGTCTCTCCGTGTCCTCCGTGACCAGAAAAGACTCAACGCAGAGACCACGGAGAGGCTCTGTGGGCTCTGTGTTCAATCTTGAGAGGCACAGAGGACACAGAGGAGTTGCGGGAACAGGGAGACGCTTCCCGGCATTCGCCGAAGCTTGAAGAGGAGAGATGATGTACTGCCATTCAACATCGGGCCGAGCGATTGGCGCCGTGGTCTTTCTGGTGAGTCTTTGCTTCGCAAGCCCTCGCGGCGGGTGCGCGCGGGACAAAGCCGGGGCGCCACCGGAGGCGGATCTTCCCTCCGTGCAATTTCACGATGCGCCGCAGATCCAAATCACGGGTGTTGATTCCAACAGCCCCGCCCACTGGGATGGCGACACGCTCTATGTATTCAACTCCTACGGGCACCCCTGGCGAAATTCCGGCCCGGACATTTCCCATCTCGGAAACCGAATCTCGACCAAGCTCGGTGACCTCAACGACAAGCTCTATATCTGGATCGAAGCCACCTGGAAGGATGAAGACGACGGCGCGCTCTATGGCGCCTACCACTACGAGCTCGACGACGTGTGCGTTTCCAACAACCATCTGCCCACCATGCCCAAGATCGGCTGGATCAGGTCCCTCGATAACGGCGCCACCTGGGAGGACCTCGGATTCATCATCGAAGCCAAGCCTTGTGCGGTTCGCTGTGACAGCGCGAGCCCCTGGGATGTTGGCGGAACCGGTGATTTCGTACTCTATTTGGATAAGGCTAAGGAGTATTTCTACTTCTATGGAACGAGTTACGATTCCCGGTTTGAAGAACAGGGGGTCTGGGCGGCGCGGATGCGATATGCGGACCGGAAGAATCCTTCCGGAAAGGTAGTGAAATGGTACCAGGGCGCCTGGAGCGAACCCGCGCTCTGGGGGCACCTTACGCCGGTTTTCCCGGCGGAGAGGGACTACCACACAAGAGATGGCTCGATGTTCTGGGGTCCAGCCATTCATTGGAACACCTACCTCAACACTTACGTCATGTTTCTGAATCACGCGGTCGATACCAAGCTCACGCAGGACGGGATCTTCATCAGCTTTAATCCCGACGTGGGGAATCCCGCCGGCTGGACCAAACCCCGAATGATCCTCAACCGCACGGAAATCCAGAAAGCCATGGCGGGAGCCGAAGTGTCTCCCACTAAGCTGGAAAACGGCTGGTACCCGGAAGTGATCGGGATGCAAAAAGGCGAAACGGACAAGGTGGTAGGCCGGACGGCCCGCTTTTTCATGGCCGGCCTCTCACGCAAGACGGTGACCTTCCTGCGGCCCGAAGAGAAAACACCCTAAGGATCCAGGTGGACTCCCCTATGCAGGGTCGGAAATTCCAATTCAGCCGTAGAGCATTTTTGCAATCCTCGACAGCGGCGCTGGGCGGCGCTCTATTATCCAGTCATAGCATCGCGGCCGGCGAGTCGGACCTCCACCTCTGCCCCAAATCCCGGCTTCCCGCCCGCAACCTTGCGGCACTGCGACTGGAGGAGTTGACATCCTTCGCCTGGGACATGCGGCTGACCCTGAGCTGCTTCGAGGGAATCGCCAACCGCTCCCAGCCGCGCCTTTATCTCCTACACGACCGCTACGACGAATTGTGGCTGGACTGGCTGCGTGAACGCGGTGATGTGGACACGATCGAGTGGCTGGAGGTCGGCCACGTGTTTGAGCGCTTTCTGCCTGGGATCTCGTGCTTGTATGTGACCGACCCCGAGGTGCCCGCCAGCGTCAATGTGGCCACGATGCTGGCCTCCGTTTACAACGGGCTGGTCGCGACGCCCAGCACTCTCGGACTTTTCAAGTTTCCCGTGGGGAAGAATCCGGATACCCTCGCGGCGGGTCTCGACCTGCGTTCACTGGGCTGGAAGAAGGACGTCGATGCCTACCGCTGGGCTTTTGAGCATCTGGAAGGCAGCCTCTCGCGGCAGGCAGTCTGCATTCTGGACCCGCACGAAGTTGCGCTGCGCGACTACCTGGTGGAATTCAAAATCCCCATCCTGTGGATCTCAGGGCCCCAGGACGCGAAAGGTAATCCCAAAGCGGCCTCTGAGGAAGAGGCGCAGTTCGCGCGCGAAATCCTGATGAAGTGGCCGCCGAACATCCCCTGTCTGGGCTGGCCCACGAGCGGCAACAAAGAGGGCGGCATCGGGGAAGATCTGGGAATCGACTTGGTGAGTGAGTGCGCCAAGTTCTCACCGTGCACGGCTTTCGATGCCTATTCCCCGACCGTGGGAAATCTCTCGGTCCATTCCGGCACCTCGGCCACTTTGCGCCAGACCGTGCCGCCGATTCAGTTGGACCGCGAGAAGGTGTATTTCACCTTTATCCGCTCCGATGGCGACGGCTGGAACTTCCAGCGTCACTACTACCGTAAGCTGTTTGATGATCCGAAGCACGGAACGGTGCCCATCGGGTGGCAACTGGGCTCGACGGCCATCGACGGCCAACCCGATATCCTCGATTACTACTACAAGCACGCCCGTCCGGGAGACTGTTTCGTGAACGCGCTGACTGGCATCGGTTATATCCACGAGAACAAGTACGCTCAGAATTATTCCGCCGAGCAACGAGCCCAAATTTGGAAAGAGTACTTGCGGCTTTCTGGCATCTACCTGACGCGCCTCGATGCCACCGTGATGTGCACCTATGCGGAGATGGCTCCGACTCTGCTGGAGATGATCGCCGGCACGCCGGGGGTTCGCGCGCTCTTTTCCAATTACGGGCGAACCGACCAGACCACCCTGGACAACCTGGTGACCGAAGTAAACGGCGTTCCGGTGTTCCGCGCTATCAATCGTCCGCCTTACATTCTGACGTACACCCGCGCCGCTCGGAGGGACGCGGAGGAGTTTACGATCAAAGAAATCACTGCCTGGACACCGTCGCGTCGCCCCGCGTTTCTCTTCGTATTCCTCGCGAACTGGTTAACCGATATGGAAATGGCGGAGAATATCGCCCGAGGGCTCGGGAATGGGTACGTGCCGGTTCGACCTGACCAACTGGCTTCACTCTACCTGGAGTCCAGAGGTGGGTAGTATCCTGAGCCAGAAGTTCATTGATGAAGTCAGCCCGCGAAGCGGGCGACATCCTGTGGCCCACGGCGCAAGAGTCTGTGTGAAAACTCGGCATCTTACGTGCTTAGCAAGCGGGTCAGGAGGCCCGCGATGAAATTTCTGGTGTACAGTCCCGATCAGGCTTATCTGGTGCCGCCCAGCGTACG
>Ga0326727_10001273_pt1 | contig 95027 bp, 64 predicted proteins | sample MB2enrmetagenome_FD_207643 | JGI IMG/M metagenome (GOLD analysis project Ga0326727, IMG submission 207643) | Lab enriched peat soil microbial communities from McLean, Ithaca, NY, United States - MB29MY | ecosystem: Environmental > Terrestrial > Soil > Wetlands > Peat | place: USA: New York... | reverse complement strand
CACTCAACTTGATGCAGTGCGCGTGACCGGCGGCTTCAATCCTTTTGATTTTGGCTACAAACTGAAGCCCGGTGAACATCTGGAGACGCCCGTGTTCTATGGCGGTTATTCCGATCACGGTCTGGGTAGCGCCTCGCGCCTACTGCACCGTTTTGAAATCGCTCGGATTCTACCGCAAGCGCCCGACCCCAAGCTGCGGCCCGTCATTTACAACTCGTGGGAGGCGACGGAATTCAAGGTCGATGAAACTGGCCAGGTAGCCTTAGCGGAAAAGGCGGCGTCGATCGGCGTGGATCGATTTGTGATGGACGATGGCTGGTTTGGCCAGCGCAAAGACGACCACGCCGGACTGGGCGACTGGTATGTGAATCCTCAGAAATTTCCTCACGGGTTGAAGCCCCTGATCGACAAGGTTCACGGGCTGGGTATGGACTTCGGTCTATGGGTCGAGCCAGAGATGGTCAACCGGGATTCCGATCTTTATCGCAAACATCCCGAATGGGTTTTGAATTTTCCGGGCCGGCCTCGCTCGGAGTCGCGCAACCAGCTTGTCCTCAACCTGGCTCGCACCGACGTACGCGACTACGTCGAGGGAACTCTCGATAAGCTGCTCACGGAAAACGATATTGCTTTTCTCAAGTGGGACTACAACCGCAACTGGTCGGAGCCGGGTTGGGATCAGGTGCCTGTCGACGAGCAGCGTCGCGTCTACGTGGAGTTCATCCGCAATCTCTATTCGATCCTCGCCGACCTGCGCAGGAAACATCCCAAGGTAGAGATTGAATCCTGTTCTGGCGGCGGCGGACGCGTCGATCTGGGCATCTTGCACTACGCTGATGAGGTTTGGCCCTCGGACAACACCGATCCTTTTGACCGGCTATCCATGCAGGATGGTTTTAGCTATGCCTACACGCCCCAGATCATGATGGCTTGGGTTACCGATTCACCCCACTGGCTCAACGGCCGTTCTACTTCTCTCACCTACCGCATGCTGAGTTCGATGCAGGGATCGTTGGCAATTGGCGCCAATCTGAATCATTGGACCGCGGAGGACTTTGCCACGGCCAAGCGGCTGATTGCCGCCTATCACTCTGTGCAGCGAACCATTGTGCGTGGTGACCTCTACCGCCTTATTAGCCCGCGCGACGGAAGCGGGATGTCCGCAACCGAGACGGTTTCGAGCGACAAGAATCAGGCCGCCGTCTTTGCCTTTGCCAATGCCACAAAGGAAGGCCGCGGGTTCCCTCTGCTGCAACTGGAGGGCCTCGATCAAGATGCCGAATATAAGCTCAGTTCGATCGAAGGCAAGCTTCATCCAGGAACGCCGGCCAGTGCTTCCGGCGCGTGGTGGATGCGCCACGGTCTGCAGCTAGACCTGAGCGGAGATTATCAGGCCGCCGCGGTCCAACTCGATCGCCAACGCTGATCCCGTAACGACGAGCCGAGATTTGTCAGGTTGTCACCAACACGGGCAACCCTGAAGTTATCCCAAGCGGCGTCCGGATTTTCCGCTCCGCGAGACGCGAGACGCGATAATCACGCTGCCTGCGAGTATTTCCGGGTTTTCGAGAAGCAAAGGCGGACTGATGCCACGCTTCGCTTCCCGGGCCGCGTATCAGTTGGCTGGGGGCAGACTGGCCAAGTACGCCTGATCGAGCAGATCCTGCGTTTGGCCGTCGTAGTCGGCATCAATCGACCACATGAACACTCCGCCCAGATTCCACTGCCAATCGGAGTACCACACGCGGGTATAAGTCGATATCTCGTCGTCGTAGGTGATGAACCCCGGCTTGCCATCCACGCGCAGCATATACGGCACCAGCGCAATCGGGTCGTAATAGGTATGCCAGCCCTTTTTATTGATTCGCTGTTTGAAAAAGGTTCCGTAGTTGTGAGCCGAAATGCCCTTGCAGGCTCCGTCCTTCGTCTGGTCTGCGGGCGGGCATTCTCCAAACAATTCCGACACATATGAATAGAGATAACCGTAGAAAGGGGTGCCCATGTTGAGCTGTGAGGGCGCGACCCCTTCCTGGAGGAATATGTTGACTGCCTCGTTGGCGGCGCCTCCCGGCTGGCACTCCCATGGGTCGGGATTGTTCCAGTCCCAAAAGATTTCTGAATTCAGCTGCCCATCCGGCTCCCCGGTCGTAGCGCACTCGTACATCATAATGTTGAAGTAATCGACGAACTGGTCCACCTGGGGGATGGCGTACCCGTTGCCGCCGTTTCCCCAAGGGGGAACATCCGCAGAAATCAAGTAGGACGGGGAAGGAAGCGCCGCCCGTAAACCCGCCATCAGACTGTAGAAGTTATTGGTCTCCGCCATGGTGGGATATTCCCAATCGATATCCACGCCATCGTATCCGTGCTCTATGACAAACGTCTCCACGTTGCCAATGAGTGTGGCCATCCCATTGGGATTGTCATCAAAGTCATTAAAGGGGCCGCAGACGCCTATCTGTACTTTGACGCCGTTCTTATGTGCTTTGCGGATGAGAGCGGGCTCGAGAAGGCCATTGGGGCCACCGGCAATATAGAGCGAGCCGTCGGAATAAAAGCCGAGGCAGAAGTGAATAATGTGCGTCAATTTGGCGTAAGGAATCTGCTTCGAGGTGTAGGGCGGTATCTGAGTCCGACTCGAATAGCTGTAATCGCCAATGAGCCGCTTTGCCGGTTTGGGGATTGCCGCTTTTGACAACTCCTGGTCCTGCCCGCTCGCGCATAGGGTGCTGAAACCGGCCAGCAGCACCATCGCCAGCCGGAGGTAGGTCTTCAAATAATCAAACTGAACTTTCATATAAGTCCTTTCATCTGTCCCCGCAGTCACATTCTCTTGTGAGATTCCGAGTTACTGAAAAAACGTGCCCGTTCCTGCTACGCGCAGCGTCATTCTGTCACTTCGAAGCTCTTTACACTCGTGGCTGTCCCCCCCGCAGTGGCGATCGAGATTGCTCCCGTGGTTGCGCCGGTGGGAACGGTCACGGTCACCTTCTTGTCGGAGTCCACCGTGAACTCAGACGCGGCCACGCCGTTAAAGCTCACCGCGGTAGTCTGCGTGAGGCTGACCCCGGCGATCTGCACCTGCGTTCCCGCTGGGCCTTTGACCGGTCTGAAGCTCTTAAGCTGCGGCGTCACGAAAAATGTCCCGCTGCTGAGCGTGCCGCTGGGCGTGGTCACCGTCAGGGCGCCTGTGGTTGCATTAGGGGGAACCGTGGTCGTAATCTCAGTCGCCGAGACGACCTTTTTGTGGGTCGCGGCCGTGCCGTTGAAGCTAACCTCGGTAGTGCCCGTCAAATTGTTTCCCAGGATCGTCACAGCGGCACCCACCAAGCCCATGCTTGGACGCGGTTGCACGAACGGAGCGAGGCCCATCGACAGACTGAAAGCTGTGCCATAGCCGGTGGTCCCACCCGCCCAACTCGTCCCGTAGAAAGTGCCGTTGGTGGCTTGCGTCAGCCCTGAGTCCGCGCCGCAGCCGTCGGTGTAGTCGAAGTTATGGATCGTGGTCAGCGTGCCCCCGGGGGTAACTTCATAGATGGTGCCACAGTCGTAGTTACTGGATACCTGAGTGGTCCCGTAAAAGTTCCCATCGGTGCCTTGTGCCAGTCCCTCCGAGTATGGCATGGCGCCGTCAGACCAGTTGAAGCTCTGCAGTGTGGTCAGCGTGCCTGCGGGCGTCATTTCGAAAACCGTGCCATAGCCGTCGGCTCCGCCCTCCCAAGTGGTTCCGTAGAAGTTTCCGTTGCTGGCGACCAAGGTCGCGTTCGGGGTGGCGCCGTCGGTGTAGTCAAAGCTGTGCAGCGTGGTTAGCGTGCCTGCGGACGTGATCTCGAAAACCGTGCCATAGTTGTAGGCCCCGCCGTTGTCGGTCGTCCCATAGAAATTTCCATTCGTGGCTTGCACCAAGCTTGCATTCGGGAAGGCGCCATCCGTGGAACTGAAACTGTGCAGCGTGGTCAGCGTGCCCGTGGGCGTGATTTTGAAAACCGTCCCATAGTCATTGGCCCCGCCTTCGTAAGTCGTTCCGTAGAAGTTCCCGTCCGTACCCTGCACCAGCCCTGCCCACGGGTGGGTTCCGTTGGAGGAACTGAAGCTGTACAACGTAGTCACCGCGCCCGCCGAGGTGATTTCGAAAACCGTGCCCTGGTCGTTGGCCCCACCACTGTAAGTTGTTCCATAAAAGTTTCCGTTGGAAGCCTGCACCAGGCTTGCGTTCGGAAAGGCGCCGTCGCTGGAGTCGAAACTGTGCAGTGGGGTAACTGCTCCCGAGTCGATTACAAAAACAACGCCATAACCGTGACCGCCGGCCCAGGTTGTCCCGTAGAGATTCCCGTCAGTAGCTTGCACCAGCGCCCCATTCGGGTTGGCACCCTCGGTGTAATTGAAGGTGAATATATTGGTGAAGGTCTGCGCGGGTGAGGTGATTGCCGTTGCTGCAAAAAGTACAAAAAAGATGCCCACCTTAGTTAGTAAGCCGTATTTCTCCATGTTGCTGCCCTTTCCGGTCTCGTGTCGGTTGTAAAGGTAAGTAACTCAAGAAGTCGAGTATTGGTTTCAATGCTCCCTATCTGATGGATCCTTTCATCCGCAATCCTCGCGATTGATAGTCGCGCTTAGTCGCGCCACAACTCGCGAAGACAGCACACTTCTTCGTGCGTATCGTGCTTGCCTTCGACGACGTGAAATCTCGTAGGTCTCACGATTCCCTTGCGGGAAGGCTCATACGAGTCGACTCGCCTCATGGGAGGTGGAGCGTGTTCTCGGGGAGGCGAGAAAAGCCGCGCCCCGATTGTACTCCCGGCCAATTGAGGGCCCAAGAAAAATCGCGGGAAACACACTGTCCATGTGCAGGGATTTGCCCAAAAGTGCAATATCATCGTCCCGGGCGTCGACTGAGCGATTCGGGCGGCTGCGTCAACACGCAATTCTTGCTGCTCAAGGCCTCGCCGAGTACCCGCGAACCAAGATCTGGGAATGGTTGGAAGAGCGCGCGGGGTGGAATCGCATTCTTCCCTTCGAGCAAGGTGCGGCTTTTTACCTCTCTCGCTATATCGGTCGCGATTTTAGCCGATGCGAATGTGACCTGGGCATTGAAGCCCACGTCGCGGTTGCAACCAACATGCTGGCTTTGACTTTCATGAGTGTGGGTGGCTCTTTGCCGTTCATTGGAAAGGGCGTCCTTACCCGCAGTCGGTTGCTGCCCTCGATCTTTCTAACGATCGTTGGCTCCGGCTTGGGTACATTGCTGTTGCTTTCGGTGCCGCTCCAGGCGTTGCAGATTACTATCGCCGTGGCGATGATTGGTGTGGCTGTCTTCTCCCTGTTAAATAAGAATCTGGGACGGACGAGTCACGATGCCGCATCACAGTTTGGAGTGGTTGCTGGCTGTGCGGCCACATTCCTTCTGGCGATTTACGGCGGCTTTTTCAGCGGTGGTTACGTCACTATGCTGGACCGAAAGGGGATCGACAGTTTGCGCCGCCGAAACTCAAGCGCTTCCACGGCCTCCCCATCCTTGGCGCCGGTGCTAAAATTGCGCTGCAATGTCCGACGATGTGCCTCCTGTCACCAAGACGCCCGCGCTGCAGGATTTGACGCCCGAGCCCGTTGCTGCGGAGGCGGTTCGGTTGCAATTGCGGCGCATTCTCGAGAGCCCGGAATTCCGATCGAGCAAGCGTTGCCAGGATTTTCTTGACTTTGTGGTGGAGCAGACACTGGCCGGCCTCCCGCTGAAAGAACGGACGGTGGGCGCCGGGGTGTTTGGGCGTGATGCGTCCTACGACACCAACGAAGATGGAATAGTCCGTATCAAGGCCAGCGAGGTCCGGAAGCGGCTTGGACTCTATTATGCTGGCTCCGGCAAGCAGGACGAAGTTCTAATCGACCTTCCGGTTGGCCACTACGTTCCAAGTTTTTCCTCGGCGCGAAGAAATGGTCCCGGCCAGTTTTCCCCGCCGCTGCTAGAAAGCTCGGTTGCGTTATCGACCACCAGGCATTCGGAAGAACAGATCTTCGGAGGACGTCGCGCTCGCAGTCCGTGGTGGAGACTTGCGGGGACATTCGGTCTGTTGGTTGCGATTGCGGTTCTCACCGTCTTCGGGTGGCGTGTGTACAGACCTCCCTCCGTGCTCGACGAGTTCTGGGAGCCGGTTTTGCGCAGCCGGGACCCCATTATTGTGGCGACGTCCTATGCTCCGGTTTACTATCCCAGCAGCTTTCTGGGTCCGCCGCGAGCAGTCGGAACTCCGCCTAACAATGACTTTGTCTTATTAACCGACCAGTACGTCGGAGGGGGTGACTTGATCGCCGCTGCCCGAATCTCTGGAATGTTAAGCCACATGGGTCACCCTTACGCGATTCGAGTTGGCAATGCGGTGACTTTCGAGGACTTGCGCAGCTCTCCCGCCGTGCTGATCGGCTACTCCAGTACGCACTGGGAAGATGTAACCAGGGGCTTCCGCTTTTTCATCGACCCCGATCGGGGCGCCATTAACGACAATGGAAAAGCCACGGATTGGTACCCTCATCACCTCGGTTCCGATTTTCACACCGACGAGGACTATGCCATCCTCTCGCGCGCATTCAACCTGCAGACGCACACGATGATCGTTCTGGTCAGCGGCTGCACGCAGTACGGGACCGAAGCAGCGGCGGAGTTGGTCACCGATCCCGCTCTTCTGGCCGAGGCCCTTCGTGGTGCACCAGACGGTTGGCAAAAAAACAACTTGCAGCTCGTGCTGCACATGAAGGTGATTGCCAATGCTCCGGCTTCTCCTCAAGTGATCGCTTCACACTACTGGTAGCGTTCGCTGCCCCCATGCCCTTCGTCGCAATCAGGCGCGCATCTCGCTGAAATTACGGCTCCTTTAGCAGGACACTACTACTCCGGGGAACAGTTACGCATACGGTTACGCACGGTTACGCGCGTTGACTCTACGAACTGGGTAGTCGAGAGTCGAACTCGGCGCAGGTACGCTGCCGCGAGAAAGAGCGGTCGGTCCCTGCACCACAAATGGGGGTCTCATGGGTTCGAATCAACGCCGGTTTTGCGCGCCGCCACTAAGCAAGAGTCTGAGATGTGCTTGCGCTCTGGCGCTGTTCGTTTTGCTGCCCACCTACTGGGCCACGTCTCAGAGCAAGCAAGCCGGGGAGATCCGCGGAACGGTGGCGGACGCATCCGGCGCGGTTGTCGCGGGCGTCAAAGTTGTCATCACGAACGTACAGACGGGCGTGAGCCAGCCTCTCACGACGGACTCTACAGGGGTTTACGAAGCGCCCTTCGTGCCGCCCGGCGAATACTCCATGACCTTTGCCAAGCAGGGGTTTAAGACCTACGTCCGCAACGGAATTGTGTTGCACGTCGAAACCATCAAGGTCGATGCTGTTCTGGAGGTGGGATCGGTTTCGGAGAACATAACGGTCACCGCTCTCCAGCCCTTGGTGCAGACGGAAACGGCCGAGAGAGGCCTGACGCTAACGACGCAAGTTGTCACCGACGTTCCGAATGTAAACCGTAGCTGGGACGAATTATTGGGAACGCTCCCCGGCGTGAATGGCGGCGGCGGTTCAGATGCCACCGGACAAGGCATCGGCGTGAACGGCCAGACGGCGTATCAGTCCAATTGGCAAATCGATGGTGGCATCGCCATGCTCGGGGCGTCTCAGAACCCAGACATCCTGCAGCCCCCGTTGGACACCATCCAGGAACTCGATCTGAGCACCGCGAACTTCGGCGCCGAGCGAGGAAGTGGCCTGTCTGTTTTCAACGTCACCACCAAGAGTGGAACCAATAGGTTCCATGGGAACGCGTTCGAATACGTTGGGAACGATAAGTTCGACGCGCGCAATTACTTTGCAGATCCCACCCAACCGAAACCTGCGGTTCGATGGAACGAATTTGGTTTCACGCTCGGTGGACCCATCAAGCGCAACAAGGCCTTCTTCTTCGGCAGTTTTCAGGACAATCCTACCAGCACTCCAAGTACAGCCTTCTACTCCTACCCGAGCAGCAAGATGCGCACTGGCGATTTCTCGGAGTTGTGTCAAACCGGCTTTGATGCCAATGGTTTATGCATCCCCGCGCCGCAAGGCTCGACTCTTACCGCCGTCCAACTCTATGACCCCGCCACTTATAACCCCGCCACTAACACGAATCAGCCATTCCTCGGAAACATTATTCCTCTTACCCGACTGGATAAGGTGGCCGGAGCCATACAGCAGTACTTCCCTTCACCACAGACCGATGCGATCGTCAACAATTTCAATACCAGCATCAGCTATCCTGTTGACACAAAATGGTTCACTGGAAAAGTGGACTACGACATTTCGTCAAGCAACCGTTTGACCGGTTCATTCATGCTGGTCCGTCAGACCACGACTTACTCGGATCCGATTTGCAGCATCGACTGCATTAAAACCCCACAACACGACGTGCAGGGCCAGATCACCGATGTCTGGACGATGAGTGCAAGCAAAGTAAATGAACTGCGCCTTGCTCTCACGCGCGAGCACTTCATCGCCAACGACGCCAGCATGGGCCAAGGTTATCCGGCTAAGCTGGGATTGAACAATCCTGCCGGCGATCTTTTCCCCGACATCTATATCGACGGAGTTTTCAGCGACACGATCGGAGTTGACGCAGCCGGCTTTGGTGGACCGGCGGTGGATGCCGAGACTACGTTCGTGCCTTCCGACGTTTTCACCTGGATAAGGGGAAGGCATATCTTAAAATTCGGAGGCGAATTTGAGAGGTGGCTGGTCAACTCAGGCTGGCCGATAGCCAACGAAGGAAATTTTGATTTCAGCGGCCTCTTCACCAGCAACCCCGCAGACCAAGTAAACCCGAACCCCCAGCTCACTGAGGGGACGGGCTATGCGGATTTTTTCCTGGGCTTGTCGGACAGTTGGTGGATCTCCCCACAACCGGTAGTTGGGGCGCGTAGCTGGAGTGCGCAGAGTTTCGCCCAGGACGAATACAAAGTCACCCCGAAACTGACTCTGACGTTGGGGGTGCGGTACATCATTCAGAGCGGATGGAGCGAGGTCAACAACAAGATATCCGGCTTTCAGCCGAACATCATCAACCCGGCCACGGGCACGCCAGGTGCATTATGGTTTGCCGGCCAGCTTGGGCACCGGGCGGAAACGGACACGATTAAAGATTTCTTCGCTCCTCGATTGGGATTTGCCTGGGCGCCCCGGAGTGACACCTCGATTCGGGGTGGGTTTGGGATCTACAACGTCATCGCAGGATGGAACACCTACGCATCAGGCGGGTTTGGACAGGGCTGGGCGCCCATTGGCGGTTTGGCCACAACCGATGGGCTTACGCCCGTTTTTCAGCTATCCCAAGGCCCGCCTGCGCCCATCTATCCCGGTCCTCAGCTGCGGACTCCAGACATACTGAACGGCCAGAACGTTAATTATCCGCTGTTTCACAGTCCGCTGGGCTACTCCGAGGAATATCAGCTAAGCATCGAGCACGAGTTCAAAGGCGGCATAGTGCTGGAGACTGCCTATGTAGGGAATCACGGGGTTCATCTTGCCTATACGCGGGATATCGACCAGGTGCCTGAGAGCGAATTGGGACCAGGCAATGCTCAACTGAATCAACCTTATCCCAACTATCTCGGCGTCAACGCGTCGTTCTTCGACGGCATTTCCAACTACAACGCTCTCCAAACCACTGTGAAGAAGCAGGTGTCGCACGGACTGTTGTTGACGGCCAATTACACTTGGTCGAAGACCATGGACGAGATCACGAACTCCGGTTTCGTCGGCGGCGGCGGTGGACACGCAGAACATGGCGGGGCGCTGCAAAACCAATATGATCCGCGATCGAACTACGGTCCTTCGACCACGGATTTCCGTCATTTCTTCAACGGGAGCTTGGTCTACGAACTTCCCTTTGGGAACGGCAAGCGTTTCCAGAGCGAGAGCGGCCTGTTGAACGCGGTTGTAGGCGGATGGGAGATCTCGTCTCTGTTCCAGATACACTCGGGCAGCCCTTTTACTCCATATGTCGGCACCTTCAACGACAGCGGTTCGTTGGCGGGGGCTTGGCGTCCGAACCGCATCGGAAAAGGAACGGTTGCGCACCCGAACAATAATGAATGGTTTGATCCGAGCGCATTTGTGGTGCCCGACGCGTATACCTTCGGCGATTCCGGACGGGATATCTTGTACGGTCCACGCTGGACGAATATCAATGGGGCGTTGCTTAAAAATTTTTCCATCCGGAAGCTTGGTGAACAGGGAAAGCTGCAGTTCAAGGCAGAGACCAATAACCTGCTCAATCACCCCAATTTCGGGCTGCCGAACGCCGCGATCGGCACAGCCACGGGTCCCGGCGGTGTGGGCACAATTTCGAGCGCCTACACGGGCCGTACTATGCAGCTTGGAGCCAGCTTGACCTTCTAACCAGGTGCCGCGGCAGCTCTTCGCTGAGCCCGCCGGACTCGTTCCCGAAGCTCGGAGGTAGTCGCAGACATGGCTCCAGGAGGACAAGTTGTGAGCGGTCGAAGCAACGAGAGGACACGTGAATGAATCGCTTGCTGATTCTGTCCCTGTTGGTTTTTTCGTGGCCGGCGCCGATCCTCGCCCAACAGTTTCCTCATCCCCAGCCCGCGGCGCCGCGCGATTTTGCCGTCATGCCGTGGGACAACACACCATCCGACCCTGAGCTTTTGCAGGGGATGAAAGATGCGGGGATGAATATCGCCGGGTTCTGCCGTGTGGAGGATGTCGAGCGCGTCCGCGCCGCTGGTCTGACCTGTCTTCTCCGAGACTCACGGCTAAGCAACTACGACTGGGAAAAACTGCCGCCCGAGGATCAGATCCGCAAAGACGTCGCCGACCTGGAGCGTGAGTTCGGCAGCAATCCTACAGTGCTGGGATTCTTTCTGAACGATGAGCCTCGGACGTCCGAGATGCCGGCCCTCGGACGCGTAGTCGCCTTGCTGCGCCAAGCCATGCCCGACAAACTCTCCTACGTGAACTTGTTTCCGTATCGAGAGGGGGAGCAGGCGTGGTACACAAACTATGAGGACTATGCCAAAGCGCTCGTCGATGTGGTCCATCAGCCATTCCTGAGCTTCGATAACTATTCACTGTCATACGGCGGGATGGGAGACGAGTTCTTCACCAACCTTGAGATCGTGCGCAAGGTCGGATTGGAGAGTAAGACTCCCTTCTGGAGCTGCATTCAGGCTGTAGCGCATTTCGGCTATACGGTTCCCTCGGATGCCACCTTGCACTTGCAGGTATACAGCACGCTGGCCTATGGCGGGCGAGGCATCCAGTACTTCACGTACTTTACTCCGGAGCGCGGCAACTACCGGATGGGTGCGACCGACCAGTTTGGAAACAAAACCCCAACCTGGGACGCGCTGCGCCGCATCAACTACGAGATTCACGCGCTGGCGCCAACCATGGCCGGACTACGGAGCACGGGCGTCTACCACTATCCCGATGTGCCCAAGCAAGGCCAGCCGCTTTCTGAGAGCCGCCTGGTGCGGTGGATCAGCATGGTGAAAGACGAAGATGGGTATGTGCCGCCCTCCGTCGCGGCCCGTTTTCTGGTGGGTGAATTCGAAGACGAAAAGGGGCATTCCTACCTGATGATTGTCAACAAGGATTTGACCTATTCCTTCCGCTTCGACATTGAGTTCAAGCAGGAGGTGCACAACGTTGTGCGCATTAACCCTTACTCAGGTCGAGCGGAGCCCTTCCGCGGAGAACAAAACTGGCTCGCCCCAGGGGGCGGGATTCTGTTGCGGATGGAGTAGCACATCGTAAGGGCCGACCCGGTCGCCCAAAGGCCCGATGCGTTGCATCTGGCCGAAGTTGCGTTGATGTGTGCTCTCCGCGGCGGGGCGACACCGCCAAAACTAAGGCGGCCTATCAGGATTTCCTCACACTCTGGAAAGGCACCGACCCCGAGACCCCATCCTGAAGCGAGCCAAAGCGGAGTACGCGAAGTTGCAGTTAGTTCACGTACTTGACCATTCGAAGGCAAGCGACCAGTTTCATCAGGGTTCTGTGGGTCTGTTCATCATTGGGACACGCTTGCCGGTTTCCACGAGGACAGTGACTACGTCGGACGTGGCTGCGAGTGGAAATGTGGGCTCGCACTCAACGGAAGCCATCCACCAGCATCAGATTAACGGTTTCACGGTCAACTCGTGACCAGACTACGTATGCATCGTCGGGCGAGACGACTAGCCCGTGTTCGAGAGGCTTGTCCAGTGTAGCTAGCGTGCTGACCTTGCCGCTCGCGGCATCCAGGAACTGAATCGTACTGGCGCCCGGCGACGGCGGCGCGAAATAAACGCCTTTCGAAGTCACGCACACGAGTTCCCAAGCCTGGATTGCGGGCACGACTTGAACTTCCTCTCCGCCGCCGGCAGGCATTCTGAATAATGGGTCTGGGCCGTGCGGATTCATCTTCTTCGTATAGTAAAGATACTTGCCATCCGGCGACTCGAATGCCGCGTAGCCGCCGGCAGTTGTTACCTGGATCGTTTCGCCGCCATCTTTTGGCACCTTCCAGACCTCGTACCGGCCGCTGCGGTCGGAGGCGAAGTAGATCCAACGGCCATCGTGAGACCAGCTCGGAATGAGGTTGTTATTGGGGGTATTGGTCAGGCGGCGCGGCGCGCCCCCATCCGCCGCCATCACGTAAATCTCAGGATTTCCCGACTCCCGTGAATCCAGGGCGAGCCAGCGGCTGTCAGGGGACCAGCGAGGATTTCCGCCGATGGGTCCACCGAACTTTGTGAGCTGCTGACAGTTCGAACCGTCCGCGTCGCAGGTCCAAACCTCTCTGTCGCCGGTGCGATCGGAGTCGAAAGCGATCTTGTGGCCGTCAGGCGAGTACTGCGGGTGAGTGTTCCGGCCGAACACGGAAGAGACAGAGCTAATGAGGGGCTTCTTCTCTCCCGTGCGAATGTCCAGACGCCACAGATTGGCATTAATCATTTCCCACGGAAACACCAACCGGGGCAGGCTACGAGCGATGTGGACCTCGAGCGCAGCGGCAGGGTAACTCAACCTTCGCGGCGTCTGTCGCCCGGAGACCGGGACTCGCCAGAGAAAGTTAGGGAATCCGGCCGAGTACACGAGCTCGCGGCCGTCGGGCGTCCAGGCGACACTACCATCGGGGTTGCCAGGTACGCGACCAGCGACTAGCTTCGCCTCACCGGCGGGTCGCAGGTCCCCGTTCAGGGGTTGAACCCAAAGCTCGAATACAGCGTCGTTCACCTGCCGCCAGTACGCAAGGCTCCGGCCGTCCGGCGAAAAGGAGGGCGCGCTATCACCGAGACTGCGGTCCCATCCACCAATAGCGTACCCGGCTCCGCCCGCTTTGGTCGTAAATGTGGTCAGCCTGTGCCGCTCGCCCGTGTCAATTTCTATCGCCCAGAGGCTGGAGGCAATTGGCGAGTCCAACTGGGGAAACGCGATCCATTTGCCGTCCGCTGTCCACGCGGTGACATCCGCAGTCCCGGTCAGGTCGGCAAGAGTGCGCTCCGGCCCGCCCAAGGGCGGAATGATCACGAGATCGGAACCTCCGTCGGTTCGATTGCGCCGATAGGCGATCCAGCGGTCGTCCGGGGACCAAGCGGGCTCGATGGCGCCCCAGCGAACCCCCGCAGGGCTTGTCGTGAGCCTGGTGGGACCGCCGGGGGCCCCGATCTGCATCACGTAGATCTCCCAGTGTGCCCTTCCCGCTGCCGCTTCCGCGGTGGCATTCTGTTCCCCAGTCCAACTGAAAGCCACCTTTGTTCCATCCGGCGAAAACGTTGGGCAACATGAGTTGCCCGTGGAGATCAGGGGAACCGGCCTGAGATCCTCGGGCGGCGGCGCTCCTTCGCGCAGCCACCAAAGCAACCCGACTGACAGGAGCAGCACCGCCGCCGCCGCGCCGGCCACCCACGGCCACCAATGCCGCCGCTTCCTGCCGACTGCCGCAAGCCCTTGAAGGGCGCCCGAGTCGGACTCCTCCTTGATCTCTTCCAGCGCAACCTTGAGGTCGTCCATGTGCTGGAAGCGGCGGTCGGGGTCCTTCCGCAGGCAGCGCGCGACGATCCTGCCAACCTCCGGCGGAATCTCCTTGCGGATGGAACTGACCGGCTCCGGCTCCTGGTTCACAACCGCCGTGAGGACCGAGAGCTTCGTGTCGCCGCGAAAGGCGCGCTTGCCCGTCAGCATTTCGTACAGCACGGCGCCGAAGCTGAAGATATCGCTGCGCGCATCCACCGGCTTGCCTTGCGCCTGTTCCGGGGACATGTATGCGGTGGTACCGACAATGATGCCTTCTTCGGTGGAGGGTTGGAGCGTTCGGGTGGTTTCTTCCAAGTCGAGCGCGCTCCTCTCCTTCTTGGCCAGCCCGAAATCCAGAATCTTCACTCCCGATTTCGTCACCAGCACGTTTCCGGGCTTCAGATCGCGGTGGATGATCCCCTTGCGATGGGCCGCCTCCAACGCATCCGCCATCTGGATCGCCAGTTGAAGCGCGTGCGTTACCGGCATCGGACCTTCGAGGACCTCGCCCTCGACAAACTCCATCACCAGATAATTCGGTCCCACGTCGTAAAGCGTGCAGATGTGAGGATGGTTGAGCGCCGCCACTGCCCGGGCTTCACGCTCGAACCGGTCGCTGAACCGCGCGTCCGAGACTTTGATCGCGACCGTGCGATCGAGCCGCGTATCGCGCGCCCGGTAGACCGTGCCCATCCCGCCGGCGCCGACAATGCCGACGATCTCATAAGGCCCCAACTGTAAAGGGTGATTCAGCAGACCGCTCTCGGTCTGATCGAGCAGCGATCGGACCTCGCAGCGCAGTTCCTCGTTTTCGCCGCAGGCCTCGCGGAGGTACGCGTCCCGCGCCGGCTCCTCCCGCTCAAGAGCGGAGTGGTAAAGCTGCTCGACCTGCCGCCAGCGATCCGGGCGCATGGCCTGCTCCGAGCAGCATTATAACGCCGCCGAATCTCAAAACCAGGCCTAAAGGTATAATCAACTTCAATATACCGTGCCCGCTTCTTCAATGGAGATCTCCCGCCTGCTGCGCGCGTGGGGCGACGGAGACCGGACCGCGCTTGATCGACTGACCCCCCTGGTCTACCACGAATTGCACGACATCGCGCATCGCTATATGCGCCGGCAGCCTTCCGGGCAAACCCTCCAAACAAGTGCGCTGGTCAACGAGGCCTATCTTCGTCTGGTGGATGTCGAGGGCGTGCGCTGGGAGGACCGCACGCATTTCTTTGCCGTCTCTGCGCAGATCATGCGCCGCATTTTGGTGGATTCCGCGCGAGCGCACCTTGCGGATAAGCGCGGCGGACTTTTCAAGCACGTCAGTCTCGATGAGTCTATGGATGCCTCCCCTCAGGACAGCGGGGACCTGATCGCCCTCGACGATGCCCTGAAAGCTCTGGAGGAAATGGATCCACGCAAGGCGCGGGTGGTCGAACTGCGGTTCTTCGCCGGTATGAGCGTGGAACAGACGGCCGAAACTCTCAGAATCTCTGTTCCCAGCGTAAAACGCGACTGGAAACTAGCCAAAGCCTGGTTGACCCGTGAGATGTCGCGGCGATGATTTGGGATCTCCTGGATATGCGCGGAATGCGCCCCGGCTTGTTCTTGTTTTCGATCCGTGCATGTTCAAATCACTGCCGAGCCTCAGCGGGCGCGCTCCTAGGTTCGCCCTCGGCTGCTGGCAACTTCGGAGCGCGGTTGGGTCCGGGCCTGGTCAAGACGAACATGGTGCGCCCGCTGATTTCCTGATCGAATTCGCCGCCTCCTCCCTCGAAACTCAGCCTTATTCCCTCTGTCTGTCGTTCCTCCGGCACCTTGCCGAGGGCGCAGTTCACCTGCAGCACCGCCATTCGCGGTGGCCCCCACATCGGCAATAGTCGGATGCGGATTACCGCCAGACCGCCTGTCGGCATCGAACCGGAAAGCGTGGGCATACGCCGCAGTCCAAACTCGGAGAGGCCGAATGCCCAGCCCTCACGCATCAGCACATCCCGAGCGACACCGTAGGAGTCGAAGCTGACCAGTTGATTCGCCATCCAGATGCCGGTTTCGAGCGTGCTTCCATTGGGTGACCTGTGCGTGAACGTGCCTACCGCCGTGACTGACTTGCCCTTCGGATTGAATGTGCCGGCGCCGCTCATTTCATAGTTCGAATCGCCAGCCGACTTCGTCACCGCCGGACAGGCGGAAGAGTCATTCGGCTGGCAAAGAAAGCCGGAGCCGACAAGGAACAGGTAATCACCGCTGTTGCTCTGGGCTCTCGCGGGAATCACAACCAAAAATGTGACCAAGATCATTCCGGTTGTCCAGGTGATCACCGAATACAGAAGTTCCCGCTGGCTCGACATAAGCTCCTCCCCAACTCGCGCTCGCAACTTTTGGCGCGGCTCAAAACTCTGCAGGCTGCGCGTGATGACGTGCCAGCCATGCGGAGCCTCAGCGTGAGCAAGAAGAACTGCTGCGTGTAATCAAAACCACGGCGGACCTGCAAGCCGCAGGAACGCGTGCAACACATAGTTATTGTCGAAGTACGCCCCCGTGATTTCCCCTGCTGCATTGATCGCCAGCGGGACAGTACCTTCGTAGCTGCCCGCCACCGTGCCCGCGCCCGGAGCATCGAACTTACTGATGCGGCCGTCCGGAGCACGCACGAAACCGTGTTGAACATCATTCGAATCGATGTATGAGCCCGTGACCTCTCCCCTATCACTGATGGCCTCGGCGTACGTGCCCTGAGCCTGGCTCCCGTCGGTGCCCGCGCCTGGAACGTCGAACTTTAGGATGCGGCCGTCCGGGGTGCGTAGGTAACCGTGAGTTACATCGTCTCCGGTTACATAACCTCCTGTCACCATGCCCTCTGCATTGATGCTTGTGGCGTAGGTACCCTGGCCTTGGCTCCCGTCGGTGCCTGCGCCCGGAACGTCGAACTCAGTGATGGTTCCGTCAGGCATGCGCACGAAACCATGAGTAAGACCGTTTGCGTCAAAGAAGTACCCGGTGACGGTCCCGGCATGGTTGATGCACGAGGCCAAACAAACAAAGGTCGAGACGCTGCCGGAAGGGTCGAAGTTGGTAAATTCGCCATCCGGAGTGCGCACGAAACCGTGACGGACAGAGCTCGAGTCCCAGTAGTTCCCCGCGATCACCCACGATGGGTTGATGTTCCACGCGAAGGTGCCCAGGTAAGCGCTTGTCCCCGCCGCCGGATTATCGAACGACGTGAACGTGCCGTCGAGAGCGCGCACGAAGCTGTGGCCCACGTTGTTCTCATCAAAGTACGATCCCGTGATCGCCCCCTCTAAGTTAATCGACATGGCATACGTGCCTTGGCCACCATAAGTCCCGGCGGGAGTCGCCTTAAACGAGAGGCCCGGTACAGTACCGGCACCTGGAACATCGAAAGTGATGAGTCTACCTTCCCGGGTTCGCAGGAAGCCGTGCATCACATTGTTCGCGTCTGCGTAAAGTCCCGTGATCTCCCCCGCCGCGTTGATGTCCTCAGCTTGAGTGCCGAAACCCGAACCGGGAGTAGTGCCTGCGCCCGGGGCGTTGAAGGTGATGATTCTGTTTCCCCATTGTGGCCCTGCCTGCGGCCACGCCGCCAAAGCAAAACACGAGCAGAAAACCAACAGCAGAATGCTGATGCGATTCATGATTACCTCCATTAGCCAGTTCGGCTGAGAAGCAACTAGACACCTCTTCGTGCTGCGCCAGCCCTGGACACGGGAGCCTATGGTGCTCACCGTGACATCCCTCATAGTGTTAATCGAAAATTCGAAGCGGAAAGGATAACGAGGTAGATTTTTTGTCGCGAGCCACCAAGCAGTGGATGGTGGTCCAGAAAATGCGGCATCGACCGATTTCGACGCTTGGGCATGTGGTCGGCTAACCGGAAACTACCACTAGTGCGCAAAGGAAACTTGCCTAAAGCCTGCTCCCGCGGTGGGCGAACAGAATCGCACTTGGCATCGAACCGTTGGAAGTGGAGCAGTGGCTGAGGGCCTTGAAAAAGGAAGGACATCTTGCCAATCCGACACTCGACAAGACTCGTCGCGTCATGTCCTTGGTATATAAGCATGGCCAAAGATACGGTCTAATTCCGCGAAACCAGGAGTCGAACCCCATGCGCTTTGTCCGCTGCAAGACGACCAGCGGATACGAAGCGATGATTCTCACCCCCGAACAGGCGTATGCAATCGTGTATAACCTCCGAGAGCCGAAACGCACTCTGACGCTTTTGGCCGCCGGCACGGGTCTCCGTATATCCGAATGCTTGGGCTTGCAATGGCATGACGTCAATTTCGCTGACGGAATGATCCACGTGCGTCGTACCTGGACTTGTGGCCAAGTAGGCTTGCCGAAGAGCAAAGCGTCGAAGGGCCCGGTGCCACTCCATCCCTTGCTCGCCGACTTCATGCGCCTGTGGAAACAGAAGACAACGTATTCCCAGCCCGGTGATTGGGTGTTTCCCTCAACCCGCCTCAACGGTAAACAGCCAATAGTCCCGGCCTAAGAGAACAGCCGGCGAACTGCCCAGGCAGGCACCTTTATTGTGTCTGCCTTTGAAGCTTAATGCGATCCGACTTAGAACTTAATGCGATCCGACTTAGAAATAGAACTTCAGAGCAAACTCAAGGTTTCTGGAATCCTGACTGCCCGTGATATTGCCGAAAGTGGTAGCTGTCGTGCTGTAGTACATATTCGGCGCCGCCAAGTTGGGATGGTTGAATGCATTGAGGAAGTCCGCGCGAAACTGTAAGCGCTTCGATTCGCCGAAGCGGAAGTTCTTTTGCAGACTCATATCCACGTCCACATAGTGGGGCCCAATGACCGGGCCCTGAGCGGAGCATGTACCAAAGGTCCCGGGCGTCTCTGGCGTGAAAGTATTGTTCGCGTTCGAGAACCACTGCTCCTGAAAGCCCACGTTTTGAACGTTTACCATCTGGTGGGTGTATCGGACGGGACCATTGCAGTTCGGACGGGCGGAACCGGGTCCGGGATAGTCATACGTTGTGAAGGTTTCGGACTTGTCAGGGCCGTAGACGGCCAGGGGGAAGCCGGCGTGATAGGAGAATATTGGACCAATCGACCAGTTTCCCACTGCCGCATCTAAAGCGGACGGAAGATCTTTGCCGAACGCTTTTCCTCGTCCCACGGGCAATTCGTACAGAGCGTAAGCGCTCAGGACTTGGCTCGAGTCATAGTAGCAGCGCGCCCAATTTGATTTTGGATCATAGAGGTTCTGCCAATAAGGAAACGAGCTCGTAGTCTCGGCATTCGAACTGTAGGTTCCGTAGTACCCACTGCTGTTCGTCATGCATTTGCCCCAGGTATAGGAGATCTGACCTTCCAGTCCACCGCCGGTGCGTTTTTGCAATACTGCCTGCAAAGCGTCATAGCGCATGGTCCCAACCGATGCCGTATCGTAGACATCTTGGAAGTGGCTCGGGCCATACCCTAAACTGTTTCCGCTGGAATCGACTCCGTTGAAACCTCCGATGAAGGGCGTATTGTTCGTTCCCAGTTGCAGTTGCCCAAGATCGAGCGGCACCACCAAGTGCGTGGCCTTCTGACCGACGTAGCCAACCTGCATGGTCAGTGTTTTTGTCAACACATGTTGGATCGACAAATTCCATTGGTCCGCAATCGCCGGTTGCACCACTGGATCCCAGGCGTACATGGTCGCTCCGAAAACCGATTGCGGCTGCGGTTCGAATCCGCCGGTAGATCCCGCCTCGGTGGTATAAGGCGTAGCGCCTGTAGTGTAGTTATTCGTTCCCCCGATCTCGGTTGGGGTATATGGAGGATTGCGCGGCAGGCGCAGATTGGTTCCCGTACCTTCAAGATAGGACGAGACGCTGAATGCGCCACGGATCACGGTTTTCCCTTCAAGAAACGCCGGAGCCCAGGAGAATCCGATGCGTGGCTGAAAATTCCCCAGCCCGGTATATTTGCTGCTATAGAGTCCTCGGCTGTATCCGTTCTTGCCCACGATACCGCTGCCGATGACGCTGTTTCCGGGGAACTCCACGATACCGGTCATCTTGTCGACATTTACCTGATGATCGTTGGTTTCGATCCACGGAGTACGTGCCTCGTAGCGCAGTCCTAGATTCAAGGTCAGGCCATCGGTGACATGCCAATCGTCCTGGGCAAAGCCAGCCAGCAGCCAGTCTCTTTGATGGAAACCGAAGCCCAACGCGCCTCGAGCAACGGAATCGGGCAAGCCCAGAGCAAAGCTCGCTCCCGCATCGCCGCCCGTTTGTCCGTCGCCTAATACAGACGTGTAGCTATTGGTGAAGCCGATGTCACCCAGCACTCCGGCGTTGCCCGGATAAGTGATATTCAACCGATATCGATTCATCTGAAATCCGAACCTTGCATTGTGGTGACCGTGACTCCACAGAAGATTGTCGGATATCTGCCAGACCGTAGAAGCGAACTTCTGGATGATTGCGCCGTTTCCCAAACCGGAGTAGTTGCCGCCGCCTGTGGATACGCTTGCGAAGGTGAGATTCGGCAGGCCATTCACGCCACCTTCGTCGGTACCGGCAATGCCAGTCTTGGCAGCCAGCGCGGCGACGGAGGGGTCAAAGGTGGTATTCGGGCCATACGGCAAGACATAGTTCACACCAACCCGAAAATCGTTGAGCACTGAGGAATTGAACGTGTGCGTTTCATCAAAAGCAGTGTTGTCAATATGCGCTTCTGAACTCGAATTCCCGCCCAGCAGGTAGGAAGTCGTTGCGGGATCGATTTCCTTGGCTCGCGAGTAGCGCGCGAAAAGGCGGTCTCGGTCGGACATATTGAAGTCGACTTTGAAGTCTTCCTGGTCGTCGTTGTTCTGGCTTCCGTTAAGAACTACAGCGCTATTGGGAGCGCCACTGATAGGTTGTGGGTACAAAGGCGAAGCCATGAGCACCTTGAATGCGTTGTCCAGGCGACCGTCAGGAATAATGTTGTCTTGAAAAGGTACCGGGGTTCCGGACAGGACACAGGGAGTGCCGCTGACTCCCGTGCCCGCAGTGCATGGATCATAGATCTGCCCGCTACCTGCGGGGCTGTCTTGGCAGATCCCTGAACTGTTGAAGCCCGTCGCGCAGAGGGCGCCAAAATTCCCTCCGCGTTCCGCAGTTGACAACACGGTAAGGGTCCCTGCCGCGGGCGGATGGTCGAAGCGGGAGCCTTGATAATCAGCGAAGAAAAACAACTTGTTCTTGATAATGGGTCCGCCGATTGTGCCGCCAAACAGGTTCCAGCGCATCGCTCCTTTCGGGAGACCTATCGTCCCTTGCGGATTGGGTAAGAACCCATTTTGCCAAGAGTTCGCGTTGAATTTGTCGTTGCGTATGAATTCAAACACATCGCCGTGGAAGGAATTCGTTCCCGACTTTATCGAGGCGCTGATAACACCGCCCTGAAAATTGCCGAATTCGGCCGAGGCGTTCTGGGTGATGACGTTGAACTCCTGAATGGCGTCGGGCGACGGAGTGAAACCGACCGCGTTCTCGGATGCCTGATTATTGTCGACTCCGTCGAGCAGGAAGTTGTTCGATTGCTCGCGATTGCCATTGATATACGGACGCCCGCCCCCATTACCCGCAATCTGCTGTGAGGTTTGGGAGCCGGTGTTCATGGTCTGCGGGTCGATGGTGAGCGCACCCGGACTGAGCAAGGTCAATTGCACGAAGTTGCGCGAGGCGAGGGGCAGCTCTTCATTCGTCTTGGAATCGATCAGCGTGCCGACCTGCGCCGTATCCGTCTGCAATGCCGGCACCTCGTCGATCACTTCCATCGTCTCGCTCGCGCCTTTTACCCGGAGTTGGAAGGTGAAGCGGGCGATTTGGTCCAGCACAAGCGTGACGGCGGGCTGCTCAGCCGTCTGAAATCCTGGCGCCGTCACCTTTATTTCATAGGAGCCAACCGGCAGGCGCTGGAGGTTGAAAACGCCAACGTCGTTGGTTTGGGTCGGGTAGGTGGTGCCGCGCTCTACATCGCGAGCCACCACCGATGCACCCACCACGGGCGCCTTGGAAGGATCGATCACGCTTCCGGTGATGGTGGCGGTCACTTCCTGCCCCCAAGCTGGTGTGACAGCGAGAAACGTGGCGAACACGGTTGCGAAAAGCATTAGAACGATTATCAAGACCGCCTTCGACTGTGCCATTGCCTCTCCTTTGGAACCTCGCCTTAACCCAACATCGGTCATTCCAGTCCCGACAAGACAACCCGCTAGAACGTCTCCCACCCGCTGGCGCCATCCTTTTGCCGCGTTAGATTTCCACTTTCTTATCCATCATTACTATGTTAACCACAACTGTTATCACGGTCTCCAGATCACTGTCAATACATAAATGCGAGGCTTCGCACTGCAACGCTAAGTTGTCACTTGACCCGCAAGGTCGTTCCTCACGGATAGGGAACTCACCGCCGTCGTCCCCGGTTACTCCCTCATAATCCCGTACCGGAACCGGGGGCGGAGTTTCGCGCCAAACTGTTCGGCCATCGCTAGGGTGAGAGCTTGGGGCACGACCACCGACGTGATGCCATTCCAAGGTTCAGGGACAGCACCAATCCTGACGGACAAGAACCGCTCTGAAGACTCTCTCTCTTCGGTTCCCACCAGAATTACTTTGCCGCCCCGCGCATGGCAATCGAGCGCAAGATTCAGTCCCAGTTCCGCCGTTCGTCCCAACGCCAGAACAATGGCAACGTGCGACTCGTTGACATCGAGCAAAGGTCCGTGGCGGAATCCCCCTCCGGAATGGGCGGCGGCACGGTTGCCGGTCATCTCGCGAATGCACAGTGCGCCCATAATGGCGCCGCCATATGCCGGTCCACGTCCAACCAGTTCAATGTTTGCTGCCCCGCGACAAAAACGCTCCAGGTCACTGCGAAAACTGAATGTTGAATCAATGGCGGCGGCAAATGCCGCCATTGCGCGCTCGGCATCTTCCTGCCACGCGCGCCCGAGCATATGGGAGGCGAGCACAATGGACGCCGCAGTCGCGTTGGTATAGGTCTTGGTCGCGTTGCCGTATTCCGGCCCTGCCATAATCGGCAGCCTGATCTCGGTCGACAACCAGCAGGTGCTGTGCACGTTATTGCAAAGCAAGGCGATCGGGTTCCGTACACTCTGCTGGCACAGTTGTACAAGTTCCGCGCTCTCGCCGGAAGCGGTCAGCAGAACGGAAGCGGCGGCTCGGTCCCAGACCTGGCGCGAGTAATGAAGCCATTCGCTGGCGTCGACAGCAAACGAAGACCGCCCGCAAGATTGCAGGAATGAGGAGCCGGTTAGAGCGGAACAGTAGCTGGCTCCCATCCCAATCCACAACACGGGACCTGGAGAAAGCGCCATCTGCCGCACTTTGTCCATCTCGGCCGTGATCCATTCATCCTCCCCGTAGGCGCGCAACAACTGCGCCAGACGCGCAGGCTGTTCGCGGCATTCCTTTTCGTAGATCGATGTCATGCCCTGCGCCAGCATTTCACTCGGCGGTTCGACTCCGGCGACCCAGCGCGCTTCCTGGCTCCTCTGGTCCTCCATGACCCTCCTGGTAACGTTGTGCGGCAAATTTCCGTGTAATGTTTTTAATGACTCATTATAAACTGTGAGATATGATACCGCCGAGGTAAATTTGTGTCTGCTCCCAACTGCCCTCCCCCGCCTCATGTGAACCGCGGCTTCATCCTTCGCATTTCGTCGATCGCCGCGCTCGGAGGCGTTCTCTACGGCTATGACATGGGCATCATCGCCGCCGCGGCCCTGTTCGTTAAACGCAGCTTCACGCTTTCGACGTTCATGGAGGAACTGGTGGTCAGTATTGTGCTAATCGGGGCCATGATCGGCGCGATCGTTGGGGGAGCGGTTGCCGATCGAATCGGACGTCGTGCGACCCTGGTGTGGGCGGCAGGAATCTTCATCCTGGGCTCGCTGCTCGCTCCTATGTCTATGGATGTCGCCATGCTGATTCTGGCGCGAGCGATCATCGGCGTCGGAATCGGCTTCACCTCTGTCACCGCGCCGGTGTATGTTTCCGAGCTCGCTCCGCCGCAGTCGCGCGGAATGCTGATTGGTCTTTATCAGTTCGCACTAACCGTGGGGATCGCGCTTGCCAATCTTGTCGGTTATTGGCTTGCCACAGAACAGGCATGGCGACTCATGTTTGGAATCGCCGTCGTGCCAACGCTCTTCTTTCTGGTCGTGATTCTCACGGTCCCAGAGAGTCCGCGTTGGCTGTTCGCGCATGGCCACCCGAAAGACGCCGGGGCAGTGCTCCGAACCTACACCGACGAGGCAGGAGCACAACAGTTCCTCGCCGATATCGAAGAGGGGCTCAAAACGCCCATGGAGCAGACTTGGAGCGCGCTTTGGAGTCCGGCGGTGCGGGGCGCGCTGTTCATCGCCGTTGGACTTACCGTGCTGCAGCAGGTTACTGGAATCAATACCATCATCTATTACGGTCCGCAGATTTTTGAGCTCGCGGGAAGCGCGTCGCACGCAAGCGCGATCTTCGCAACGCTGCTGGTCGCGATGGTGAACGTCTTTGCCACGGTCGTTGGAATTGTCCTGGTCGACCGTATTGGGCGGAAACCACTGCTCTATGCCGGCGTCAGCGGTATGACGGTCGCGCTCTTCGCACTCTCTTTCGCGTTTAGCCACACCGGGGCGCTCGGCACGTCATTAGGTGCGATCGCGATTGCCTGTCTCATGCTCTACATCGCATGTTTCGCATTCAGCCTGGGAGCAATCGCATGGATCCTGGTTGCGGAAGTCTTCCCCTTGCGCGTCCGCGGGCGCGGCGTCGCCGCTGGAACCCTATTCTCGGGCATCTCAAACTTCGCCGTATCGCTCACATTCTTGTCACTCATCCACAGTCTGGGCAGCGCCGGTACGTTTGCAATCTACGGAACGCTCAGCATTGTGACGCTGGCCTTCATTCGATTTGTTGTTCCGGAAACTCGCGGGCGGGATCTTGAGAGCATTAGCGCTCCGAAGAAAGAATGACTGCGTTCAGGGGCAACCTGGTGCCCGGAACTCTGGCAGACGACATTGATTCCAGCGCTACGTTTTTAGACCGATGCGCGATTCGGCTTTATTCAGTGCCAAACGAATCGCTCCGATCAGTTGCGCATCCTGCCCGAGGTTGCTGGTAATCAGTTTTGACCTTGCTGGTGCGTTGTATTGCTCCAGAACGTGACGCGTGGCATCGAGCAAAGGCGCGCTCAAGCCGACTCCTCCGCCGAGCACAAAGAGCGCACAGTTCAGCACGAGAGAGATGTTGTACACTGCGTAGGCTAATACTTGCGCCGATCGCTTCAGCACGGTTTCTGCCAACGCATCTCCAGCGCGAGCGCGTTCGAAGATTTCCGTTGCCGTAAGGTCGCGGGCCTGCGGGACCTCGGTACTGTCACAGCAACGCAGCCACTGCTGCCGAATGCCCTCACCGCCGATGATGCTCTCGAGCGATCCGGGCTCGCCCTGCTTGGCGACCTGCTCGGGCGTGCCTGGAACGTGCATGTAACCGATTTCTCCCGCCGTCCAGTCCGTGCCGTGGATCAACTTGCCGTTGGCGAAGATCCCGGCGGCAATGCCGGTCCCGATGGCAAGAAACACAAAATTACGGATACCACGCGCTGCGCCCGTCCAGTTCTCTCCAATTGCCGCGAGTCGCACATCATTCTCCACTGCGGCCGGAATGCGCAACGCCGACTCCAGCATGCTCCGCAGCGGCACATCTCTCCAACCTTTTAAATAGGACGTTGCGACTACGACACCCGCATCTCCATCTGTGACGCCGGGAGCGCCAGCGGCGACAGCCAGCAGCGACCGGCGGGACACAAAAGCCTGCTCCAGCAGATTCCTCGTTCCTTCGCGAATCTGTTCGATAACCAAAGCGGGAGAGGAGGTTTTCTCGATGGATGTGCACCACTTGCCCAATACCGTCCCATGCGTATCGGACAGAGCAATGCGCAGATTGGTTCCGCCGATGTCCACGCCAATAACGTGTCCGAGGCCCGCGGCGACGCGTAGAGAGTCTGACCGACCGGCGCGGGATCGGTCACGGCTCTTCTTTGGAACCAAATCTCTTCCTGCCAGGAGCGGAGCAGCCGCCGAGGACCACGGCGGCGCGAACTCCTGGCGCCGCCTAGTCAACTCCGATGGGTGAAGATCGCGGTCCCGCAGTTGATGCGGGATCTTGCGGGCACTTGTTTGCTTCAGCCGCTGTTGCTGCGTTTCCAGGGGAACGGGGATGAGTGTCGCTATGTTGGTCATGTCAACCGATCACGATACTAACTTAACGTCCTTTAGTAAGTACGTCAACCGGAATCGTCTCTTGGTTGGGGCCTGTCGTTAGCGTCGATCAGCCGGCCAGTTTGGAGGGTTGCAGCAAACCAACAATGGCGGGATCGAGCGCAGAACATATGGCGCCCCACAACACCGCCGAGGAACCAAGCGCGCCCAGTCCCACGCGCACCACCGCGAATTCGCTCCCCTTCAGCAGATTCTCCACTCCTTGCAATAGAAACGGATGGTTGCCCACTTCTCCTCCCAGCAGAATAACGCTCGGATTGAGAATAAGGGCTAAATCCACGACAACATCCGCCAGAATCGTAGCTCGCTGTTCGAGCAGTCGTCTGGCTTGAGCATTGCCCGCAGCCGCGAGATCGAAAACGTCGGCGGCGCGGTGCACTTTGAGATTTGTTCGAGACCCATGGCTGCTTGCTCGCCAACTTTTCAGAATTCCCGAGGCGCCCAGCACCTTTTCGAGCTTACCGTATCTATGGATCGTGGGATGTTCCCTGGAAATGTTGGGCACGCGGAGATATCCGATTTCTCCCGCTGACCATTGCGAACCGCGATGGAGCGTGCCGCCCACAAAAATGCCGGCGCCGACACCTTCGCCGATGGTGATGAACACAAAATTCTTCTCTCCCTGCGCCGCTCCACGATAGTATTCGCCCTGCGCCGCCAGGTTGGTATCGTTTTCGACCCTTACATCGGATTTGAATTCGCCGGCGAGCAACGCTCCAAGATTGACATGGTTCCAATGCTTCAAAGCACTGAACGCAACCACAATACCCTCGTCGACATTGACGATGGCCGGCACGCCGACCACCACTCCCAACAACCGATCTTCCGGCAGTTTCAGTTTTCGCAACAACTCGCGGATTTCTTTGCCGATCTGTGCGCAAACCTCGGGAGGGGTTGATGAACGCTTCTCTAGCGCAGTCTTTGATCTCCTCAGTTCACGTCCATTCAAATCGGCGAGAAGAAAATGAATAGAATCGGGACCGATTTCCACGCCCGCCACGCAGCCTCGCTCGGCTCTGAAGCGCATGATGTCAGGCGGTCTGCCCCCAGTCGAGTCGCCTTCGCCAAGCGGCTCGACCAGTCCCGCGGAAGCAAGGTGAGCTACAACATTGGTCACCGAGGGCGCGCTTAACCCAGAGGCTCGAACCAGGTCGGCCTTGGAGCACGGCCCTGTCTCGCGCAGAAGTCTTAACAGAATTTGAGCGTTTCTCTGGCGAATTAGGGGCGGCCTGCCAATCAACACGGGCTCTTTGGTCACTGTGAGATCACCAGCAATGTCTTTATTCGTGTATTCAATGAGACGTCCATCATGTTAAGGCATCTTCAGATTCCTGCGGAAGTACCCGCCAGGGTATGGGTTGTCGCTTTGATCGTTGGCAGTCGCTGAAACCGGCAAAGAAGCGCAATCGCGACCTCCCGGCACGGCGTTCAATACATTATAATGATTCATAAGTATCATCGGTGTACAATGTGCACGGCTGAGCTCCGGCCAGTGAATCAGGTTTGGCTTTTGAGAATGGACGTCCTCGCGGCAGGGACTGGTCGGGGCGATTTCGTATCGGCGGTTCGCAAATCGGAAAGACGGAGAACAAATGCTATTCTCGCGGCGGTTTTCCTGGATTGCCTCTCATCGTTGCCTATGGACAATTCCGTTTCTCATGCTCATTTTCACAGCTGCAAGCCTAGCGCAGAATGCCGCCCCTAAATTCAAGGTCATCGCTCTGGCAGAGGCCGGCGGGATCCATAGACCCTTCGTTGATGCGGCCAAAGTGTGGCTGAACAAGCAAGCGGCCGACAATAACTTTTCCGTTGATTACATCGAGGACACCGAGAAGATCGACGACGCCTTCCTGTCGCACTACCAGTTGTTCATCCAACTTAACTATCCCCCCTACGGTTGGACGCCAGCCGCTGTTGCAGCATTCACGCGGTACATCGAGGAAGGACGAGGCGGATGGATTGGATTCCATCACGCCACCCTGCTTGGGGAATTTGACGGATACAGCATGTGGTTGTGGTTCTCCCAATTCATGGGGGGAATCAGATTCACCGACTATATTCCGAAATTTGCGACTGCGACCGTCGTCGTAGAAGATCCAGCGCACGCGGTCATGAAGAACGTGGCCAAAACCTTCTCTGTAGATCGGGAAGAGTGGTACACCTACGACAAGTCGCCGCGTCCGAATGTTCGCGTCTTGGCCCGGGTTGACGAGTCAACCTATTCGCCTGATACCCGCACCAAAATGGGCGACCATCCGGTGATTTGGACAAACGAGCACTACAAGGCTCGGAATGTTTATATTTTCATGGGCCACCACCCCGAATTGTTCCAGAATCCGGCGTTCACGACCATCTTCAAAAATTCGATTTTCTGGGCCGCCCACCAATGAAAAGACACGCTGTTTTCCTCTTGCTGGTCTTAGCCGTGCCCTTCGTTGCGGCAGCAAGTGCCGGTCAACAACCGCGATATAGGGTGCTTGCGTTTTATTCGACCACTGTAGAACCGGATCACGTGCTGTTTGCCGAAGGTGCGCTGAAGTTCTTTGCTGCGTGCGCCGCGAAGGACGGTTTTGAATTCAACGCTACCACCAATTGGGAGAGCCTGAACGACGCAGATTTGAAAAGCTATCAAGTGGTTGTGTGGCTCGATGATTCGCCTACGAATAGTGGGCAACGGCGCGCTTTTCAACGCTACATGGAAAACGGAGGAGCATGGCTCGGCTTTCATGCCGCCGGATATAACGATAGAGATACAAACTGGCCGTGGTTTGTCGATTTTCTGGGAGGCGCTGTATTCCATATCAATAGCTGGCCACCGCTACCCGCGAGGCTGGTCGTCGACGACCCAAGTCACCCAAGCGCCGCGGGAATTCCTCAGACCTACGAGTCGCCCGCCAACGAGTGGTACGTCTGGAAACCCAGTCCCCGCCTCAACAAGGATGTGCGAGTCCTGGCTACCTTGGACCCCTCCAATTATCCACTAGGATTAAAGGACGTTCTCACAAGCGGCGACCTGCCCGCCGTGTGGACGAACACGCGCTACAAGATGGTCTACATGAACATGGGACATGGAGACAAAATCTTCACATCTTCCACGCAGAACACTCTTATCGAGAATGCGATCAATTGGCTGGGGAAGATGGCTGCTACCGACGATTACCCCGCGGCGAGCGGAAGGCGAATCAGCCCTCGCGGAATTGTGTTGAATCCGATAACCAACAAAATCTATGCGGTGAACGCCGGAAATGGCTCCGTCACCGTGCTCGACGGTGCCGGTCGCTACATCGGCGCTGTGAAAGTCGGAACAGAACCCGAAGCAATCGCCAGCAATCCAGTCACCAACAGAGTCTATGTGGCCAACTCGGGCAGCGGCGACGTTAGCGTGATCGATGGCGCCACCGATGAGGTCGTCGCCACGGTAATGGTAGGAGACCTTCCCTACGTTATCGCCGCAAACCCGGTGACCGACAAAATCTATATCTCGAAGACTTTCAGCAACACGATGACGGTGATCGACGGGGCAAGCAATGTTGCAAGTTCTTTGAAGGCTGGCATGCAAGCGGATGATATCGCCATCAATCCGGTAACCAACAGACTTTACCTGATCAATTATCAGAGTCGCAACGTGACGGTGCTCGATGGCACTAACGATAGCGATACCGCAGTTGGCGCCGGAATCCATCTGTGGGGAATCGCGGTGGACCCCGTGAGGAACCGTGTGTACGCCACCAACGCCGGTAGTTCGAAGTTGATAATCCTTGACGGTAACACCAATGCCACCACATCCGTGGACACTGGAGAAGTTCCTTGCGCGCTAGCTGTGGATTCGTCGACCGGACGAATCTATGCCGTGAACTATGCCGACAATAGCGTAACTGTGATCGATGGTGCCAGTAACTCGGCAATTGCAACTGTCGCCGTGGGCGCGCGACCCCAGGCGATTGCGATCGACTCAGTAACTCACCGGCTCTATGTTGCGAACAGCCACGATGACACGGTGACCGTAATCGATGGCACAAACAATTCAGTGGTCGCGACGGTGAAGACCGGCAGTGGACCCTATGCAGTCGCGGCAAACAGCGCCACCAATCGAGCTTTTGTGGCAAACCTGTCTGGAGATGGTCTGACCGTGATTGACGGAAAAACGCTGACCGCGACTACGGCGGCCATGCCAACGGTCAAATAGAGCGCGATCTGACCATCGCATGCTTTAGGAGGAAGAGATCCACATGAAGATCGGAAATTCAGCCTCCCTGTTCTTAGTCTTGACGTTCTGCAGTTTCTGCGCAAGCCAAACTCTCAATCCGCAGAAAAAGCACCTGCTGGTTGTGGGAGAGGAAAAAGGCTACCGTCACGACTCAGTCTCGCATGCCCTCGCCACGATCGAGCTTCTGGGTGAGAAGACTGGGCTTTGGGATACCACAATTCGCACCGACACGGAAGCGCTTACGAAGAAGAAACTCGAATTCAACGCAAAGAACCTTAACGATTTCGATGCGGTCCTGTTCTTCACGGGCGGAACACTTGAGATGGACGCACAACAGAAAGCGGACCTTCTATCCTTTGTCCACGACGATGGAAAAGGCTTCGTTGGCGTGCACAGTGCCACAATCACCTTTACTGACTGGCCAGAATACGGCGAGATGATCGGCGGCTACTTCGACGAGCATCCGTGGGGAACGTTCGACGCTCCCATTATCGTAGAAGATCCAGGGTTTCCCGGGATGCAGCAATGGCCGCGGTCTTTTGTTTTAAGAGACGAAATCTATCAGATCAGAGACTACTCGCGCGCTAAAGTGCGCGTGTTGATGCGTCTCGACGCGAGCAAACTCGACTTGTCGAATCCCAGAGTCCATCGCGCGGACAACGATTTCGCCGTGACCTGGGCCAAGATGTATGGCAAGGGACATGTCTACTATTCGACCCTCGGTCATCCCAAGGAGAACTGGGATGATCCGAAACTTCAGGAAATGTACACGGGGGCTATCAAATGGGCCCTGGGATTGGTCGATGCAGATGTAACATCACGGCCCCTCCCGTCCAAATAGCTTAGTGCCAAAAAACGGCAGGAGATTGAACATGTGGAGAGTCCTAGTACTGCTTATTCTCGCGCTGCCCGGCTGGACGCAGGAGCAACATCCTATCCTCGCACTCGGTTCGCCCGCGCCAAGCTTCGTGCTTCCGGGTGTCGACGGAGCGATTCATAAGCTCGCGGACTATTCTTTCAGCCCCGTCCTAGTCGTCGTCTTTACCTGCAATCATTGCCCCATCGCGCAAATGTACGAGCGGCGTATCACGCGATTGGCGGCGGACTACAAGGATCGAGGTGTCGCGGTGGTTGCGATCCAACCAAATGATCCGAAGGCTATCACCATCGACGAACTGGATTCCTCCGACATGAGCGACAGTCTCGACGAGATGAAAATCCGCGCACAGTACAAACATCTTACGTATCCATATCTCTATGATGGCGATACGCAGTCGGTAACCGATGCCTACGGACCGCAGGCGACTCCGCACGTGTTTGTCTTCGATCGCGATCGCCGGCTTCGCTATGAAGGCCGGATGGACGACAGCTACCGAGACGAATTGGTAAAAACTCACGAAGCGCGTGACGCTATAGATGCGTTGCTGGCGCATCGGGAAGTTGCGGTGAAGCATACCGGAGTTTTTGGATGTTCGACCAAATGGCGAGAAAAGCAGGCCGCGCGTCTGGAAGCTCTGCGAAAAATCGAATCGCTACCGGTACAAGTCGAGATGGCTTCGGCGGTGGACCTGAGAACTCTGCGCAGCAATCCAACTCACAAAATGTTGCTAGTGAGTTTTTGGGCAACATGGTGCGGCGCATGTATACACGAATTCCCCGACTTCCAGGACACTTTCCGAATGTATGGCGTGCGAGACCTGGAGTTAGTAACAGTAGCCGCCAACATGCCGGACGAAAAGAACACGGTATTGCGAGTTCTTGAGAAAATGCACGCTACGAGCCGTAATCTTCTGTTTGCTTCCAACGATACCGCCTCCTTGCAGGCCGCGTTTGATCTGAAGTGGGAGTCGGCAGTGCCGTACACGGTCTTACTTTCTCCAGATGGGAGAGTTCTGTATCGGAAGCAAGGTTCGATTGACATGTTGGAGCTGAGAAGGACTATTCTGGCACACTTGCCGTCAGACTATGAAGGATTCAATAAGTACTGGCTGGCGCAGTAAGCCCGATGTTTGGAGATCCCGTGAAAATAGAATTCCGTTTGCACCTGGCGGTTTTTATATTACTGATCATAGGTTCATCCGTTCTTTGGGCTGGAGACACGATACCGAAGGCCGCGTGGCGTCGTCCGCTTGGCCTTCCTCTCGACAAGGCCGGAGTAACACGAATAGCGGGCAATATAGATGACGGTTATTGGCAAGGCGCCCCTGTCGGCGGCTTTGGCTCTGGAACCTTCTCGCGCTCGTACCGCGGAGACTTCGCCCGATGGCATATGAAAGCGGGCGTCCACAAATACGCTCCCGTGTATGCCGATCAGTTTGCGATGTTCCAGCAATCCGAAAGCAAAACTAAGGGTACAGCTCGGGTCCTGATGACCGATCATCCGACAGATGGGACGCTCGCGAGTTGGCAGTGGGATTATCCAGTGGGCGCGGGAGAGTATGCAGCCCTCTATCCGAAAGCCTGGTACGACTACAAGTGGGATAAGTTTCCAGTTCACGTCGTTCTCGAACAATTTTCTCCCGTCCTGCCCAACAACTACCGCGAGTCGAGTTATCCGCTTGCCGTATATCGATGGCATGCGGAGAACCCCACCAAGCACGTTGTTACAGTCTCGGTGCTTCTTTCCTGGACGAACATGGTCGGGTGGTTTCGCACCTTCACGCGCGATTTCCAAGGAGTTCCAAACCAGGGCAACCACAATCAATTTGCCAGCGAGAAACTGGGCTTCGAAACGATGAAAGGGGTCGTTTTCGACCGCAATCGAGCGAGTGCCGCTCCACGCGAGGCGGATGGGCAATTCGCAATCGCTGCGTTGGAATCGCCGGAGGTCGAGGTCACCTATCAAACCAGCTTTCCTGCCGAGGGCGATGGGAGCGTGGTGTGGGCGCACTTTGCCAAAGATGGACGCCTGGCAGACAGCGATGTTTCCTGGGTGAGCGACGGCGAGAAGTTGGCTGGCGCGGTGGCTGTTCGCTTCACTCTTCAACCGGGCGAAAAGAAAGTTGTTCCGATGGTGCTGGCTTGGGATTTTCCAGTTGTCGAATTCGGAGAAGGCCGCAAGTGGAATCGCCGTTATACCGACTTTTACGGGACCAGCGGCAACAATGCCTGGGCCATCGCGCGCGACGGATTGCGCAAGGCTGCGCTTTGGAGCGATGCCATCGATGCTTGGCAGTCTCCATATGTAAATGATGAGAGCAAGCCGCTGTGGTATCGCGGCATGCTCTTCAACGAACTCTACATATTGACCGACGGAGGAAGCTTCTGGGGACGTCCCGTCGGGTCAGACAGCAAAACTCGACCTTCATTTGCCCTGCTGGAATGTTACGACTACGCCTACTACGGAACTTTGGACGTGCGCTTCTACGCTTCGATGCCGCTGCTGAAGTTCTGGCCAGACATCGACAAACGGGTGCTGCGCGAGTTCGCCGATACTGTTCCGAAGGAGTGGCCGGAAAAGGGGCAATGGGTCTGGAAGTCGCAGCAGACGGGCGAAACGAGCTTGCACATGCGAAAGAAGAAAGGAGCGGTGCCGCACGACCTCGGCGTGCCCGAGGGTGATCCATTTATCGCGGTGAACGAACCGGGCTGGCAAGATACGAACGATTGGAAAGATTTAAATTCAAAATTTGTATTGATGGTCTATCGCGACTACGTTCTGACGGGCAGCAAAGATAGAATTTTTTTGCGCCAAATGTGGCCGGCAGTGCAAGAAGCAATGACTTATCTGCGGCAATTCGACCACGGCGGCGGAATTCCTGAAAATGGCGGTTATCCCGATCAAACCTACGATTCGTGGGTGGTACGAGGTGTGAGCGCTTACTGCGGGGGCTTGTGGCTTGCGGCATTGCGCGCCAGCGAAGAAATGGCGCGGACGCTGGATGAGAACGATTCAGCGACGGAATATCACAGCTTATTTCTGAAAGCCCAGAAGACGTACATCGACAAGCTCTGGACTGGCTCGTATTTCCGCTACGACACCGATAGCGAATATCGCGACAGCGTACAAGCGGATCAGTTGGCCGGACAGTGGTACGCCAACATGACCGGGCTCGGAGATTTGGTGCCTCGCGAAATGCAGTTGGCAGCGTCGAGAAAGATATTCGACTTCAATGTCATGAAGTTTGGCGATGGCAATATGGGCGCGGCTAATGGCATGGCTGCCGATGGCTCAATCATTCGCGACAACGAGCAGGCGCCAGAAGTGTGGATTGGAACCAGTTTCGGCCTCGCCGCTCTCTTCCTTAGTGAAGGAATGCGAGACGAGGCCTACCGCACGGCCTGGGGTTTGTATCACGTCATCTATGAGAGCAAGGGATATTGGTTTCGCACTCCGGAAGCGTGGGATGTGAATGGAAATTTTCGGGCCTCGATGTACATGCGCCCGGCGGCGATCTGGGCAATGGAGATGATCCCGCATCCTAAAGTCGAGACAAGACCGGCAACAGCGCCGGCTCCGCTGAAAGATAGTGGCGCAGGTAAGTAGGGTTTTGTCGAACCGCCGCGCTTTCGCCTCATGCGAATCGGAAACGAAGGAACTACAGTATGATCAATTCGCGAAGATTTAGCTTAGCCACGTTACTGTGTATCTTCTGTCTCGCCTTACCCCTTGCAGCACAGCAGGCCCCTCCCGATATGCCCATGCGAGCGCGCTATCAAGATGGCGCCGAATTTCGCTGGTTGAACAAAAAAGTCCTCGATTCGCGCCTGCTCGACAGCATGGAGGACCTATCGTCATGGTCGTTCGCGGGTGCAGGCGAGATGACACTTACTCAAGATCGCTCTAAAGACGGCCGGCATGCCCTGCGCATCCGTTCAACTTCCGGCATCGCTCAAGTTGGCAACGAAGGCGAGTGGGAAGATCTGGTGGCCACCCGAAAGTTTGCCGGGGAAGACTGGAGCAAGTACAACCGTATTTCTCTTTGGGTGTATCCCGATGTCATTGGCGCGCCCGCGATTTCCTGTTCGCTGGTCCTCCACAACGACGGCAAGCACAAACTGCCCGACAGTTACAACGAAGGCCGCCACGAATCGATCATCCTCAAGAACCACATGTGGAACCAGGTCGTGTGGGAGATCGCTCCGCTCGACCGCGAGCGTGTTACTGCGCTCGATTTTGCATACAGCCTTCCCAAGAAATTCCCCGAGCCGGGCGACCAGACGATTCTCGATATCGATAAACTCGAACTGCAAACCGTAGCGGCGGATCACGTCGAAGGTTGGGACGTTGCCCCAGGAACAATTGCTTTCAGCCATAGTGGATACACAACGGGTTCTTCGAAGTCCGCCATCGCCAGCGATCTGGCCGCACGCGAGTTTTCCGTCGTCGATCAGCAGACTGGCCAGGTCGTTCTCACCAAGCCGGTCGAGCAGACAAGCACTTCGCTAGGCAAATATCAAACACTGAACTTTTCCGAGATTCGCGAACCCGGGACCTACGCGATCAAAGCCGGAGATACGCTAACTCGTTCCTTCCGAATTGGCGATGACGCGTGGCGCAGCAGTATATGGAAGGCGATTAACTTCATGTACAGCGAGCGCTGTGGAACCGAAGTGCCGGGCATCCATGGCAGATGTCATCAGGATATTTACACGCTCCATGGCGACCAGCGAATCGTTGTCAATGGCGGATATCACGATGCCGGGGATTTGAGCGCCACGGGAAACACGCCCGGAATGGTATATGCCGCATTATCGCTGGCTGACAGTCTGAAACGGCAAGGCGAGCATCCCGTCCTCGCCGCTCGTTTGCTGGAGGAAGCGCGCTGGGGATTGAACTGGGTTCTGAAAACACGCTTTGGCGACGGATATCGCAGCACCGGACAACTGGTCAGTTATTGGACCGACGGAATCATGGGCAACGGTGATGATCGCTTCGGCCAAGCCGTAAACAATCCGGAGTGGAACTTCCGAGTAAGCGGAGTCGAGGCCCTCGCAGCACGCGTATTCAAGGATAGCGATCCGGAGTTAGCCAATCGCAGCTTGATGATCGCGGAAGAAGACTGGAAGTATGCAGTGGAAGGATTGAAAACGGCGCCTCCACTCCCTGAAGTTTATGGCGCACAGGATGAACTGGAGCGAATCTCGTTCGGCGTGGTCGCATCGGTCGAGCTTTACTATGCAACCGGAGATCAACGCTACGCCGATGAAGCGGTCGCGTTGGGCGATCTGGTGCTGGCTTCCCAGGAGCGCAAACTACAGCCTTGGAAGATTCCCTTGACCGGCTATTTCTATACCGGCCCGAAGCGAGAGAACCTGTTTCACCGTTTTCATATCGGACAGGAGCAGGAACCGATCATGGCTCTGATCCGTCTGTGTGAAGCGCTGCCGAATCACGACAAGTGGATGAAGTGGTACTCAGCGGTTGTCTTGCACTCGCAGTACTATCTAACGCCGGCGGCCGCCGTCAACGAACCCTACGCGGTCTTGCCAGCTGCGGTATATCGCGAGAGTGAAGCACGCCTCATTCCAGAATCCAAAGACTGGACTCCGCTGCGCGCGGCGGACCGCGATGCTTACGTGGAGGAAGTGCGACGTGGGGTTCCGCTCGGCGACGGAAACTATCTCCGCAGATTCCCCGTCTGGTTTGACTTTCGCGGCAACTCCAGCGTTTTGCTTTCGCAGGCTAAAGCGCTCTCAGCGGCAGGACAACTGCGAGGCGATCTGGAAGCCGAAGACTTGGCCCAGAAACAAGCACAGTGGTTGGTCGGCCGCAATCCGTTCTCGGCCAGCGTGATGTATGGCGAAGGATATGACTGGACGCCGCTCTATAGCGTCCGTTCAGGCCAAATGGTTGGAGCGCTTCCGGTGGGGATTGAGACCAAGGGCTTCGACGACGCTCCCTACTGGCCTACACAGATTTGCTGGACCTACAAAGAAGTGTGGACTCAGCCCGTCGGCCAGTGGATATGGCTGATGCAGGATGTCGCTGTGCCCGCGACTGTCAGAGGCATGGCGGACCCGGCGAGCCACGAACCGGTGGCGTTCCGCGAACCGACGAGTGGGCACGTGACGACCGCGACATCGAACCCGATTGACGGCGAATTCAACATCCATCTGCCGGAAGGTCGCTACGATGCGCGTCAGGGAGCAGTTCACACCAGCGTCACCGTCCTGCCGGGCGGTCTCTACCATCTCGATCTGCGTCGTGAGCACGTTCTCGACTTCAAAGTCACATTTCAGGATCTAGGTCACCATGAAATTGCTTTGCGAGTATCCGCCGAGGGCGCTGGCAATCATACATTTGCAATCCGCAGCGACAATCTCATTCTGCGCGAACCTGCAACGCAAAAGGTGGATCTGATTGCCGGAAATCCAACGGAGGCTCTCTGGCACGCTCGAGTAGTCTCATCGGAGACGCCATGGGTGGCACTGGTGATTCCCGATGGTGTCGCGAGTGAACGCCGTGAAGTCACGGGCGCGGTACTGCCCCACGAATAAAGGGCATAGTGCGGCAGGGCGAAGATTGGGAAGATCATGCCCGCGCTCCATTGTGCGCAGGAACGGCGACAGGCTCGTCGATTGCGAGGATTCCATCGCCCGGTTTTATTCTCGATGGTGTCGGCGGGACCCTTGGGCTGCACGCCTGCAATTTCAATTCCGTCGTGTCTCACAGTCGGGCGGAAAGCGTCAAGTGGACAACCGTTTTGAAACGTTTTATATTACCAGCGGAATTTGATATCGAGATCGAGGAGACACTTCATGAAGTCACTCCTGCAAGTCGCACTTCTTCTACTCGCTGGCGTCATGATTTCTTCTGCCCAGGACTCGCACTTCCGGCCTAAGGGACAGCAGATTCCCGTACCGGATTGCCTGACGATGAAGGGGCTTTGGGAGGGCGGCTCGAAACCGTGCGACCAGACGGAACATGAGGCATGGCTTGCCGACATCACTCACTGGAGAAGCGAACGCCGTATACGCGTCGGCTACGATGGCGCCAGGTATGATTTGCCCGTCTTAAAATGGACGCAGTCGAGTTTCATGCAGCCCCAAATGATGGTTCAGGATCGTTACTTCTATGATCCCGTCGCGGGGAAGTACACCGTAGATCGTTACCTTGACGATCTCGAAAAGCGTTACGGCGGAATTGACGCAGTCCTGATCTGGCCAACCTACCCGAACATGGGAATCGACAATCGGAATCAGCACGACATGATTCGCAGCATGCCGGGCGGCGTTCCCGGCGTAAAGCAAATGATTGCCGACTTCCATCGCCGCGGCGTGCGGGTATTGTTTCCGATGATGATGTGGGACCAAGGCACCAGAGATCCGGGTATGCCTTGGCCAGATGCAATCGGCAGCCTGATGGCGGAAGTCGGCGCCGACGGCATCAACGGCGACACGCAGGACGGTGTTCCCTTAGCATTCTCGCTCGCCGCGGACAAAACTGGCCACCCCCTCGCTTTTGAGCCCGAGGGAGGCCCGGCAGACGAAGCCGTAGCCTGGAACGTGATGACGTGGGGCCAATACGAATTCCCTTTTACTCCTCTCGTCGACAAATACAAGTGGCTCGAAACGCGGCACATGGTGAATATCTCGCACCGTTGGAATCGTGACAAAACCGACGACCTGCAGTTCGCCTTTTTCAATGGAGTCGGCTGGGAAAGTTGGGAGAACATCTGGGGCATCTGGAATGGAATCACGCCGCGCGACGCGGAAGCCACCAGGCGTGTAGCCACGATCGAACGCGGCGTGTGGCCTTTCCTCATCAGCAAAGACTGGGAACCGATGCGGCCCATGCTCCGCTACGGCGTCTATGCCAGCCGCTGGCCGCTGGAAGAGGAAGCAGTTTGGACAATTGTGAATCGCAATGAGTACGACGTCGAGGGCGACCAGATCGAGGTTGCAGCTAAAGACAACCTTCGTTACTTCGATCTTTACCACGGGGTGGAACTCAAGCCTCAAACCAGACCGGGTGGCAGAACGGTACTTACCTTTTCGATCGAAGCAAAAGGGTATGGTGCCATCCTGGCAGCTAGCAGCGCACCAGATCAGAAACTGGCAGCCCTGATGTCCAAAATGAAAGAGCTGACGGCGACGCCGCTGGTCAACTATTCGCACGAATGGAAAGTCCTGCCACAGCAGATCGTTCCGATCCCAGCGACGAAGACGGCAAGTAGTGCGCCTGCGGGCATGGTCAAGGTCCCTGAGGCCGATTTTCTTTTCAAGGTCTCTGGAATCGAGATTGAGGGGTTCAACGATATCGGCGTCGATGTCCAATATCCGTGGGAGGATTCGCCACATCGCTTTCACGAGCACCCAGTGCACGTCACTTCTTTCTACATCGACAAGTACCCGGTCACGAACGCCGAATTCAAGAAGTTCATCGACTCCACCCACTATCATCCCAAAGACGACCTGAATTTTCTCCGTGATTGGAAAGATGGAGGCTATCCGCAGGGATGGGAGAACAAGCCGGTTACGTGGGTCTCGCAGGAAGATGCGCGGGCCTACGCGAGTTGGGCTGGAAAGCGCCTGCCTCATGAGTGGGAGTGGCAGTACGCAGCCCAAGGCACGGACGGCCGCCTCTATCCCTGGGGCAACGAGTGGGATGACGGCGTTGTGCCGCTGCCTGACAAGACACGCACAATGCGAGGTCCGGATCCGGTCGACGGACATCCGAAGGGAGCCAGTCCACTCGGCGTGATGGACATGGTAGGGAATGTCTGGCAATGGACGGAGGAGTTTGTTGACGAGCACACGCGGAGCGGCATTCTCCGCGGCGGCAGTTACTATCAGCCACAGGGCTCGATCTGGTACTTCCCTCAGGCTTACAAGCTGAATGAACACGGCAAGCTGCTACTGATGTCCCCCAGCATGGACCGCTCCGGGGGAGTCGGATTCCGGTGCGTAGTAGACTCAGAGTAACCTGGCCGGCTGCGCTCTGTGGCGCCGAGGACTATCGCCCGCCTGTGCTTCAAAGCGGCAAGCCATGACAGCACCTGTGACAATGCGGCAAATCGCCGAGCGTGCCCAAGTCTCGATCGGCACGGTGTCGCATGTAATCAATGAAACCGCGATCGTTCGGCCGAGGCTGCGAGAGCGAGTGATCGAGGCAATTCGCAGCATGGGCTATCAGCCCAGTGCCTTAGCGCAGGGACTCCGGAAGAACCGAACCAACATGCTCGGAATGGTAATTCCGGACATTACGAACCCGTTCTTCCCGGGCGTGGTTCGCGGCGTCGAAGACGTGGCCTACAAACGCTCTTTCCGCGTCATCCTCTGCAACGCTGACAACGATCCTTCCAAGGAAGCATCGTACGTTCGCGACTTGCGCTCCTATCACATTGCTGGACTATTGATCATTCCGGCGGCGGGTGCGGACATCGCGGATCACCTCCGAGCCTACGCCTCGGCCTCGGTCCCCGTGGTTTGTATCGACCGCGTCCCGGATGGCTGGAAGGGTGACGCCGTCCTAGTGGCGAATGCGGAAGGTGCTTATCTGGCAACGCGCCATTTGATTCAGATGGGGCATAACCGTTTGGCCGTGATCGCTGGGCCGCTCAAGTTGACCAACGCGGCAGAACGATTGAAAGGTTTTACGCGCGCGTTAAACGAAGCCCGAATAGAGATTGAGCCGGAATTTGTGCAGGAAGCGCGCTTCGATACGGAGAGTGGCTACCAGGCAGCTCTTCGGCTCCTGAGAATGCTGCCGCGCCCGACTGCTATTTTTGCATGCAACGACCTCATGGCTTTTGGTGTACTGCAGGCGGCTCGGGAACTTGGCCTGCGATGTCCCGAAGACTTGTCCATTGCCGGTTTTGATAGCCTTGAGTTCACAAAGTTCACAGATCCTTCCCTGACATCTGTTTACCAGCCGGGATATCAGTTAGGCGCCACCGCCGCCCGTCTTCTGTTGCAGAGGGTGGACGGGTTGCGGTCTGCGCCGAAAAAGGTCCTTCTCCCGACCGAACTGAAGAAGCGCAATTCTGTTGGACCGCCTCCTGCGGTTGTCCCGGAAGGGATCGGGCGAACGGCGAAAGCGCGCGAGCGCGGTAGCCCGGTGCGCAGAAAACATCGGGCCTAATGATTTTCCGAGCAAGCCCCCCTGCATTTCAATTTTGGTATTGACAAGTGCAAACGAGTGGGTGTAGGTTTCTAACGTTCGCTGATTTGAAACGTTTCAAACAGGACTCGCTTTTGCCGCCGCTGCGACTTTCCGCCGGGGCGCGGCATTTGGGCGTGGAGGAATCTTATGCGTCGCAACCACTGTGCGTTTCTGTTACCCCTTTGTGTCCTCGCCGCTACCGTGTTGCTGGCACAAGTCATTATCACCAGCACTATCCTAGGCGCCGTAAACGACCCGCAAGGTGCCGTTGTCGCCGGTGCGAAAGTATCACTCACCAACGTGGACACCGGCGTCCAGTGGAAGGCGAGCACGAGCGCCAATGGTGACTATCAGTTTCCCAATCTTATTGCCGGGCACTACAAGGTCGAGGTAGTCAAAGAGGGCTTCGCGCAAGCCGTTTCGACCGTAGTGGCTCTCGAAAACGGCACGACTCAGCGCATTAACATCGGACTGAAGATTGGAAAAACCACCGAGACGGTGGAAGTGACCAGCGCCGCGTCGCTGATTAAGACCGACGACGCCAATATCTCGGAGGTCATCGAGAACAAGTTTGTCCGCGACCTGCCCATGGAGGGCCGCAATTACCTGAACTTCGCCCAGATCTTACCCGGCTTCAACAGCGGCACCGGCGACAATACGCGCAATGTTTGGGGACTTGCTTCGGCAAGCGCGCCCGGGGGCGCGATGCAGTTGAATGTCGGGGGCACCGATTATGGTGTCGGCTATTACATCGACGGTCTGGACAACAACGACAACTGGGTGGAAGGTCCGATGATGAACGTGAACGCCGACACTATCCAGGAAGTAAAAGCGGAAGTTTCCAATTATTCCGCGGAGTACGGCCGCGACGTGGGCCAAATCAGTGTGACCACGAAGTCGGGGACTAACGACCTGCATGGATCGGTATACGACACCTTCCAGAATGCGGGCATGAACGCAAACAATCCGTGGAGCAATTATCAGGGCATACCACGCAGTGCGTATCATCAGAACCAGTATGGCTTTACGGTGGGCGGGCCAGTTTACATCCCCAAAGTGTTTAACGGAAGGAATAAGGCATTCTTCTTCACGTCGTTCGAGCGCTTGCGCAACAGCGGCCAGACCTCATTCACCGCCTACGTTCCAACCGCAGCCGACCTTGCGGGGGACTTCAGTCCCTGGCTGGCTGGTGCACCCGCTGGCTTTAGTCCATCGCAGTGCAATGGCGATACGACAACCGAGCCCAGCGCTTGCCGCTTCGTGATTTACGATCCAACGAGCTATAACGCAGGCACCGGGTTGCGAACGGCGTTCCCGGGCAATAAGGTTTCAGCCCAGATTCTATCCACCCCGGCAAGTCAGATAGCCCAGAGTTACCTTTCGCATTTCCCGGCCCCGAACGGTTATTCGTCGACCGAGCCAGGCGACTACGACAATTATTCTGGATCCTACACCGCCGGGATCAACGCCAACAACTACTCAGTTCGCGGGGACTACACTATCGGCAACCGCGATTTCGTTTATTTCCGTTACATGCACGATGACGGCTACAGAATCAATAATCCCAATAACCTTCTCGCTCTAAATACCTCTGGTGCCGGCGTGGTTTTGGACCCGCCAGGTCTAAGTGCGGGCGACGGTCCTGATCACCGCGTAAATACTTACCAATTCCACTATGTGCATGCCTTTAGCCCAAGTCTCACCAACGAATTCAATGTGAGTTGGATTAGAGGCTACAATTTCAGTAACTTAACTTCGCAAGTCAGTAAGTTAGACAACTCCTGGCTCCCGTCTCTTTTCCAGAACACATCCACGAACATGGCGGGGTTTACTTCGTTTGACAAAAACCTGTTCAACATAGGCAACGACTCCAATTTCGCGGTGAACATCGGGGACAACTGGACTCCGACCTTTGGCAACAATCTGAGTCTCGGAACCGACAATGCGGGTGAGTATTGGTACCAGTATGTTCCCATCTTCCAGTTAACGGACAACCTTGCAAAGACCATTGGGCGGCACTCCCTGAAGGCCGGCTTTTACATGGCACACCGTTACGAGCGCGACAACGACATCATTCGCTCCGTAACCATTGATGGGGGTTACACTGGCCTCGGACCCGGTGTTTCGGACGGTTCCGGTTTCAATAGGCTGGCGGAGTTCGAAACCGGCTTGGTGAGCAGTATGAACCAGCGCACACCGGCATCCGGCGGTGATGCCAGCCTTTATTACGGCACGCCCGAGTACGCCGCGTTTTTCAGCGACGCGTGGAATGCGACTCGAAAACTTACTGTGAATCTTGGTTTGCGCTACGACCTGCCTATCCCCACATATTCCGTGGACAATTACTGGGGCGTAATTGACAAGACGTATCCGGGATGGCGATTTGTCATGCCCGGATTAACTCCAGGGACCAACGCTCACCCCTTTTCCGCGGACAAGAAGGATTTCGCGCCGCGCATTGGACTCGCTTATCGATTGGGAGACAAGACGGTAGTTCGCAGTGGTTACGGCATCTTCTATGAGACGGGCCGCTTCAAATTCCTCGACCAGGTGACCTGGAACTCGCCCGCCTATGGAGGATCTCCTTATACTTCTCCCTATACTGGAGTGGGCGCCTACACCCTCGGAGACACATTTCCAGCGCCCATTTCAGTTATCAAGGGTTCATGGCCGTATCCGCTGGGTCAAGACGGAGGTTTGATGTGGACCCCCGGCCCTGGCAATCCGGTTCCAACATCGACCTTGGATCAGGGAACTTGGAAGACTTCTTACATCCAGCGCTGGAGTCTGGATGTACAACGCGAACTGGGTAAAGCCGTGGTGGCGACAGTCGGCTATGTTGGTTCCGAGGGCACGCATCTCCCGATTCAGTATGACTTGAACCTCTTTCCACAAGGTTTTTACCCGGACGTTGACGCTTGGATCGCGGGCGCAGCCCAATGTCTCACTTGTGATGCGGCACGTCCGCTGACGGCAGTGGCGCCGGGTCGCTGGAGCGCCATCAATTCGGTTCGCCCGGCTCAGAGTAACAACTACAACGCCATGAATGTCGGATTGAAAACCCGTGGCTGGCATGGCATGACGAACGAGGTTTCCTACGTTTGGTCGAAGCAAATGGACACATACTTCGGCGAGAATGGTGAAGGCGGCGCCCGCCCGCTCGGTGGCCAGTGGCATCCGAAGTGGAGTTATGGCCCCTCCGATGCGAACCATACTAACCGCTTGGTGGCTACTGTAGTCTATGAGTTGCCGGGAAAGACGCTGGGAAATCGCCTCCTGCGCGAGACCGTCGGAGGCTGGCAGATTAATTCCATTGCCACCTTCGAATCGGGGGCGCCAACCACCATCTGGAACGGCTACACCAGTTCATACGACGACATGGGAGATGTTCCTATCCAAAGCTGCAACGGCAATCTTGCACGCGGTGACAGGACCTTTACCCGCGCTTTCAACACCAACTGTTACGTGGAGCCCGCTGCCAGCACGGACCCGTACTACACTAATCAAGGCATATACAACTACGCAGTGACTCGGGGTAACGAAGGCCGGAACAACCTGCGCCAGCCCGGAATCAACAACTGGGACATGGGACTGCAGAAGTCGTGGCGCCCGTTCGGCGAAGGCCGTGAGTTGCAGTTTCGCGCCGATTCGTTCAACGTCTTCAATCACACCCAATGGAGCGGCTTCGACACTTACGACGACCGTCTAACCAATTCAGCAAGCCAGTTCGGATATATCAACGGAGCTCGTAACGGCCGCCACATGCAGTTGAACATGAGGTTTGTGTTCTAGACACCGCGGGGGCGCGAGCGATCTCCATCGGTCGCTCGTGCCATCCAGTTGCGGCAGGTTGCACTCGCACGGGGACGCGATTCAAACCGGGAGGGCCATGTATCAACCAGAGGCGTACGGGATTGCGCTGTTGTTCATGATCATCAGCATGCTGTGCTGGGGATCGTGGGCAAACACCATGAAACTCACTGCAGGATATGCCTTTCAACTTTTTTACTGGGACTACGTGATTGGCATTGTTCTGGGCAGCCTGGTTTGGGGTTTCAGTCTGGGGAATTGGGGTGGAGGCGATCTCTCTTTTCTCAGCAATATCGGCCAGGCAGACTCGCAGCATATGCTTTTCGCGATTGTCGGCGGGGCTGTGTTCAATGTAGCCAACTTGCTTTTGGTTGCAGCCATTGATATCGGTGGCCTAGCTGTCGCCTTCCCGATTGGAATCGGCTTGGCCTTGGTTGTTGGCGTTCTCTTGAATTACGCGATTTCTCCCAAAGGCCATCCCGGACTGCTTTTCGGTGGCGTGGCGCTCGTGGTATTGGCGATTGTCTTTGACGCGCTCGCATATCGCCGCCGAGAGAGCGAGCGACGTTCGGTCAGTGTGCGTGGAATTTGGATTAGTGTTGCTTGCGGCGTGCTCATGGGCAGTTTTTATCCGCTCGTGACCAAGGCGGTCACGGGAGAGCGTTCCTTGGGGCCATACTCCGTTGCCTTGTTCTTCGCCTTAGGAGTAGTCCTTTGCGCAATCCCGGTGAACTACCTCTTCATGAAAAGGCCTCTCACTGGCACTCCCCCAGTCGACATGTCTCAATACTTCCAGGCGAAACCGGCATGGCATTTATGGGGTGTCGTCGGAGGACTCATCTGGTGCACGGGAACGGTGTTTAACTTCGTTGCCTCCCACGCACAAATAATCGGTCCGGCGGTCTCCTACGCCATCGGCCAAGGTGCGACGATGGTATCGGCCGTCTGGGGCGTCTTCATCTGGAAAGAATTTGCCAGCGCCCCGCAGGCCTCTCGCAAACTGATTCCCGCCATGTTTATCTTCTTCCTGCTGGGGCTGGGATCGATCGCGATCGCACCCATGGTGAAGTAGTCGAAATCGAATCGTTATGCAGAAGCCAATTGTTGTTGTCGGCAGTATTAATCTGGACTTAGTAGCGGGAACCGATCGTCTTCCGCAGGTTGGGGAGACGATCATTGGCAATACTTTCAACACTTTCTACGGCGGAAAAGGAGCCAACCAGGCAGTCGCAGCAGCGAGACTTGGGTACCCCGTTGCAATGGTCGGAAACATTGGGAGCGACGCCTTTGGAACGCAGTTGCGTAATGGCCTGAAAGACGCCGGCGTGGACACCGCTTACGTGAACACGGTGGAAGGGCCATCTGGCGTTGCCTTGATCACGACCGGACGCCATGGTGAGAACAGCATCGTGGTCGTGCCGGGCGCCAATGGCTGCCTCACTCCGAAACTGCTGGAAAAAGCAGCGCCCCTTCTGGAACGTGCCGGATTTCTTCTGGCGCAACTTGAAATTCCCTTGGAGACGGTTGAATACCTGGCCCAGTTCGCCGAGCGGCACGACATTCCGCTTATGCTCGACCCGGCTCCGGCGCGCGAGCTCTCCGGACAGTTGCTTCGCAGGATATCCTGGCTTACGCCGAACGAAACTGAAACCCAAGAACTGCTTAAAATCAGGATTGAGAATGGCGACCGAGGCTCCTATGCGGCGGCAGAACGCCTCTTGGATTGCGGTGTCAAGAACGTCTTGTTGAAGCTGGGATCCAACGGTTGTGTCATTGCCCAGGGGACCCTGGCGAAAGAGCGTGTCCCCGCCTTTTCCGTGAATGCTGTGGATACAACCGCCGCCGGAGACGCATTCAATGCAGGATTCGCGGTGGGCTTGATGCGCGGCTCCACGGTTGCACGCAGTGCCATTTTTGCTTCTGCCGTCGCCGCGATTTCGGTGACGCGGCCCGGAGCGCAACCTTCGATGCCTACCGGAGACGAAGTAGAGTGTTTCCTGGAGCAGCATTCAATTGCAACCGCACAACAGCCCTGTTATACAGAACAGGTCCGATGACGCCCACCACCCAGCTTACGATCGAATCTGCGGAGTTCTCATGCACACACTGAACGGAAGATTGCGCACCATTGTTTGGGTTGTTGCGTTGCTCGTTAGCTCGTCCTTTTCGCAAAACCAGGCGCGTGGTTCCTCCTCTGACTGGAAGGCTATCGTCCAGAATCGGCTTCCCCTGTACGGTCATAGGAACTGGATCGTAGTCGCAGACTCAGCCTTCCCGGTCTACGACACACCGGGCATCGAAACTATCGTGGTCAAGGAAGATCTGCCATCGGTGCTCAGATATGTGGCTAACTCGATTTCTTCGTCACGCCATGTGCGAGCGACAGTCTTTCTGGACAAGGAACTTCAGTTCATTGATGAACACGACTACCCGGGAGTGTCGGAGCTGAGAAGGCAAATCACGGCGGCGTTTGCGAAGGATCGCGTTTCCAGCATTCCGCACGCCGAAATGATGACCAAAGTTGACGAGGCCGGGAAGACATTCCGCATCTTGTTCCTCAAGACCACGGCAGCGATCCCGTACTCCTCAGTCTACATTCGTCTGGATTGTGGCTATATCAGCGACGAAGTGGAGCGGAAGATCAGAACTGCGATGACAGCTGCCAGCAACGGGCAGACGAAGTAGCCAGCAGCTCCCACAAGTCTGCCGTGAGATCTGGGTTCGCAGGAAACTGGAGAAAAGGGCTCCTCTGTAGCAACTTTGCGCTGACGCGGCCGTGGCCGTGGAACGAGGGATCGTATGCGTCGCAACCTTGGTCTGCTTCTGTTAGCCTTCTGCATCCTCGCTGCCGTGTTATCGCGCAACTTGTCATCACCAGCAACATCTTAATTACATGATGGGAGTAGTTCGCTGCTGTTTCCAAACTTCTGCCGCGATGGCGAACGACAGCTCAAGAGGGCTGCTCTAACGGAGGATGATATGCAGCTAAGTCGACGGGATGCGCTTCGGCTTATCGGATTGGCAACCGCCTCCGGGTCCCTCTGCGGCGGGCTAGGGGCGTCATCGGCCAGGCTCGATCAATCAATACACCAAGATACTCCGATGCAGATAAACAAACACCTTTTTAGACTTTCAGATGTCACGCTTTTCGAGAGTGCCTTTCGGCACTCGCAGGATCGGAATCAGGAGTATCTTCTCTCTCTCGACCCAGACCGCTTCCTCGCATGGTTTCGGCGAGAGGCGGGACTAACGCCGAAAGCTCCTGTCTACGGCGGCTGGGAGTCTGAAGCCGTCTGGGGAGACAACCAAAGCCTGCCGGGCGCTATACCCGGCTTTTATCTTTCGTCGATGGCGAATTGCTACGACAATACTCGCGATCCTCGAATTCAAGAGCGCCTGATCTATATGGTCGCGGGGCTCGCGGAATGCCAACAGACTTTTGGTGACGGATATCTTCTGCCCACTAAAAACGGTCGCCAACTCTTTGAACGAGTAGCCGGTGGGGAGATCGTAACCGCAAACCCTCTGCTAAACGGAGTATGGGAGCCCACGTACGTTCTGAATAAGATCACGCTCGGGCTATACGACGTCTGGATGAGTCTAGGCATCGAGCAAGCACGGACGGTTCTGCTGCTAGTTGCCGACTGGTTTGGAGGGAAGGTGCTCGACCGACTCAACGATGAACAGGTTCAGCGATTGCTGGTATGCGAACATGGCTCTCTCAACGAGTCGTTTGTGGACTGCTTTTTGCTTACCGGAGACAAGAAGTATCTCGCATGGGCGAAGCGCCTAAACGACCACGAAATGCTCGATCCCCTTTCGGCAGGGAAAGATATTCTTGATGGATGGCACGCCAACACACAAATCCCGAAGTTCACGGGATTTCACGCACTTTATCGGCAGACTGGCGAGGCACGGTTGAAAGATGCTGCCGTCAACTTCTGGAACATCGTAACGCGGAATCGCTCCTGGGTGAACGGAGGAAACAGTACCGGTGAACATTTCTTTCCCGCCGGACAGACAACTGAGCGCATGCTTGCCACGGTAGGACCAGAGAGTTGCAACACGGTAAACATGCTTCGGCTGACCGAGACGCTGTTCGAAGAGTCAGCGAGCGCCGAACTCGCCGACTACTATGAACGCGCTCTCTACAATCATGTATTGCCAGTTCACGAACCGCATCGCGGTATGTGTGCATATTTCATGTCGATGAGACCCGGCCATTACCGCCTTTACAGCAGTGAGTTTGACTCTTTCTGGTGCTGCCTCGGAACAGGGATCCAGTCCGCCAGCCGCTACGGAAGTTTCATCTACGCGAAGGGCGAAAACGCCCTTTACGTGAATCTTTTCATCTCCTCAGAAGTACGTTGGAAGGAGACGAACGTTACGGTCCAGCAGAACACTTCTTTCCCCGATGAGGGCCACTCGACGCTCCATATCTCTACCCCCAAGAGTTGCCGGTTTTCCTTATTCTTGCGGCACCCAGGCTGGTTGAATACTCATACCCTAACGATACGCATTAACGGGCAGTCTCACAGACTTGCCTCACATCCTAGCTCCTATCTTGAGTTGAATCGAATATGGAAGAATGGCGATCGGGTCGATGTGGAGTTACCCATGGACCTACACCTAGAGCCGCTGCGCGGTTCAAGTGAGTATTCTGCTATCTTGTGCGGTCCTATTGTCCTCGCCGGTGAGCTCGGCACGAAGAACCTGGGGATGGAAGATTTTTACAAGAAGATGGATCAGGTACCACACCGTTCTGTCTCTTTCGCAGAGACCCCACTATTGTCTGGAACTAGCACACAGCTTTTAGGGAGCATACAACAGGAGGACAGAAGCCGCCTGGCTTTTTCGTTGAGCTGTCCCGATAAGAGTGCAACTATCTCACTCTCTCCTTTGTTTCGGGTTTATTTCCAGCGTTACATCATTTACTGGCGCATGCTTCCCAATGATGCGTCCCGGCAGCGACTACGCGACGCATTGACTAGTTTGGAGGCTAAGAGAACAGAGGCTCGCACTTATGCTATCGATACCGTGATTGCGGGCGATACGACATCCGAAAATTTGCACAAGTTCGAAGGCGTAAGCACGAAGGTTGGCGTCGAAGAGGAGCAAGCTTGGAGGCGTGCTACTGCTGGCGGATGGATGAGCTACGAATTGGCGGTTCAACCAGCCACGGATCATGAACTTTGCATTGAATACCATGGCGCGGAATTCGAGCCGAACCAGTTCATGATTCTCATCAATGGACAGCGTCTTTCCGCCGAAGAAAATGTCCAGAACTTCGATCTGCCGGTTCGCTATGCTAAGCCTTATCGTATTTCCGCGAAGCTTCTTGGACCGCTGGACCGCGTCACAATCAAACTCCAAGCAACTTGGCCCAGTGCCACTCCACGTATTTTCGCTTTGAGTATGGTTGCCCGGGAGGGTTGAAAACTAGGAATACTCGGATTGGCTTTCGACTCTTGCTCGACCCATCTCGCAGTGCTGAAGTATGTGGCCAGCGCGATTTCTTCGTCACGTCATGTGCGAGCCACAGTCTTTCTGGACGATGAACTTCAGTATGTTGATGAGCACGACTACCCGGCGTAGTTGAAGCTTCTGCGGATTGTACAGCAGTTGCTGCTAGCTTTGGCAGTAGACCGTTGCGGTCGAATTACCGGCAAACAAGAACTTTAAGTCCTTCTGGAACGAAGAACGCAAGCTGATCTTACAAACGGCTGGATGGGAATATTGAGCGAAAGCAGGGTTCCGCTCCCTGAGAATTTGCTGGTGAAGTGGCGAAGTCACGCTGACTGCGGACTCAACCTGTCAACTGTGTGCTTCCTCTGACACTTACGATTGAACGCCAAGTGTACGGCTGAGACGAGGGCTTACTGCAAGCGACCCGGCACAGGAACGATCCCTTTCTCCTTCCACTGGCGCAGTTCGGCAAATCCCCGCTCTACCTCTTCGGGAGTGATGTTGCAGTGGCCGTCGTGCTCAACATACTGCACCACGAATAAGTCTCCGGCGCCTGCGCTCCGAGCCAATTGAGCGTACGTGCTGGGAACGGCGGGAGACACCAGAGGATCATACGTCGTATGAATCGCCAGCATGGGCCGGGTCAAATGTCCTGTGGGGGTGTAGTAGCGCTGGATATAACTCAGCGCGCCGGGATCTGCAGCATAGCGTTTTACGCGATCGTTCACGGTATTGTCGTCGGTCGTTCCCGTATAGATGGTGTTGCGGTTATCGAAGGGATTACCGCCCGCCCGCTGTTCCAGATCTTTCAACACCCACGTCGCGAACAAGAGCAGGCCCGTGAGGTCCTTGTCGTTGTGGAGTCCCACGAAATTGCGAAGAACCGATGCTGCCGGCGGATTGGCTTCCAATGAAGCGGATACTTTCTTCTCCAGGTCTTCCGACGTTTCGAAGCTGACAGGAATCTTGGCCGGATCCGGCAGGACCCCGGGAAAGTAGTAATCGAAAAGGACTCGCAGATCGAATCGGCGGCCGATCCGCGACAACGTATCCGTAACCGCTCCACAGAGGTCGAGCGCGCCAGCGTAGGGACCAGGGGACTGCTCGATTGTCATCATCGTGAGTTCGCCGCCCATCGAGTGGCCGGTCACATAAGTCTCTGAAGGGCTCCCGTAATGCTCGATAAAATACTTCCGCAGTCCCTCCGTTTCCGGGATGGCTTGCTCCAGGGCCATGCCTCCCTGCGAGTATCCGGACTGGATCACCGCATACCCAGCTTTGGTGAAAACCGCGAGTGTGGGATCGAGCGGTTCGGTCTGATCGAAAATTCGGCCGTGGTTTTCGGTGCGGTAGCCGTGATAGTAAACCACCAGGCCGTGATTCCAATTGTCCGGGATGTCAATGCGGAATTCAGCGCCTTGCAGTTTGCCGAATTCCGTCCTGGCATGTGCGGTCGTGAGCACCAATAGAAAAAGGAGCAAGCTGAGTTTCTTCATGGGTATGGTCCATCCTGCGCGAATTTGTGAGCCTATCTGCGACTGTGCCTCGCGAAAACCCGGAACGACCTGAGTGCGCGGGAATTATACTTCTTTCCGAATTCTATCCTTCGATGCCTATTTCTCTGGCCGCATTCCGCGCTCGTGAATCCGACCCTAGTTGCGGTTACCTTGTCAAGAACGCTGATGGTCCCTGTATCACGATCCACCACCAGACGCCCGTTCTTGATCAGATCCGTTACGGAGCCGAAATTGAATACGCCCAGCAAGTTCACCTTGAGTACATACTTAGACTCTCGCATCGAGGTAAACATTCATCGCTGACCTTCTCCATCCAATCGACCACCTTTCCGTCCTTCTTTTCCTGAATGGCGATGTGTGTCATCGCTGTGGTTGGCGTGGCCCCGTGCCAGTGCTTCTCGCTGGGCGGGAACCAAACGACATCGCCGGGCCGTATCTCCTCGATGGGTCCGCCTTCTCGCTGAACCCAGCCGCAGCCAGCCGTTACAATTAACGTTGGCCCGAGCGGATGCGTGTGCCAGGCAGTTCGCGCGCCCGGTTCGAAGGTCACGCTGGCACCGCTCACGAGCGCCGGATCAGGTGCCTGAAACAGCGGATCGACTCGTACCTTCCCGGTGAACCAATCTGCCGGCCCTTTGGCGGAAGGTTGAGTGCCAGCTCTCTTGATTTCCATCTTCTAAACTCCTATCGAACAGTTGTCAGCCACATAAACTGCCGAACGGGCACACTACTAGAAGCGCTAGTGTGGCCGTTTCTCGAAAACATCTTTCACGATTGGTAGGGCAGAAAAGGCATTCGGCCAACCGGCATAGAAGGCCAGTTGCGTGACCACCTCTGCCGCTTCCGCTTGTGTCAGGCCGTTGTCCATCGCCCGATTCAGGTGGTAAGGAATCTGCGCGACCTGGCCGTTAGCAATCAGCGCGCTGACAGTCACCAAGCTCCGATCTCGGGGCGCGAGGTCCGGACGCAGCCACAAGTCGCGGAACAAAACGTCAGTGGTGTACTGCACGACGCCCGGAGCAACGTTACCGAACTGCTGTTCGACAGCCGCTGCACGCTTCGCCTCCGTGTCTTTGTCGAGCGGAAGAGGCACAGGGGAAGCCACAGGAAGCTGATCGGCCCCAATCTTACGATTGGCAAAAACATCTTTCGCGACGGCAACTGCCGACATCGCATTCTCCCATCCGGAATAAAAAGCGAGATGCGTAATGATCTCCGAAATCTCCCGTGGCTTCACGCCATTATCAAGTGCAAGGTTGAAATAGTAGGGCATCCCAATCGTTTGGTTGCGCGCGATCAGGGCCGAGATTGTGACAATGCTGCGATCGCGTGGCGTAAGGCCAGGGCGTTTCCATAGTTCGGCAAGAGGGCCTTGCGCATACTTCGCAAGCGCAGGCGCCACCATCGTGGTGTCATTTGTTGTTTGCATGAGTTCCGATTTCCTCCCGTTTGTGTGTGCTGGCCACGAGCTTCTGGCGTGCTGATTAGAGAAAGCACCGCGATCATAGCGGCCATCAGTTTCATCTTGACCTCCTGGGGTTCTGGGTGAGGCTTTGATCATTTGCGGTATCGCTCGTCGGTCAGCTTCTCCATCCATTCCACGACTTTCCCATTGAGTCGCTCCTGTATTGCAATGTGCGTCATTGCGGTGCTTGGCGTTGCGCCGTGCCAGTGTTTCACTCCCGCCGGAATCCAGATGACGTCGCCTTTCTAACTTCCTCGATTGGTCCTCCCCACTGCTGAATCCATCCCGTTCCGTCTGTCACGATGAAGATTTGACCGAGCGGGTGTGTATGCCATGCGCTCCGCGCTCCGGGTTCGAATGTAACTCTCTCGCCGCTCGTGCGCGACGGATCGTCCCCAGAAAACAACTCCTGAACCTGTGCTGAGCCGGTAAAGTACTCGGCAGATCCTTTCTTGGGCTGGAGGGAGCCGCTTCGCGCGATCTTGATCGTTTTCGAACTACGGGCCGGCTCATTCTGCGAACTGCCAGATGGGGAGACTATCTGGGCATGGGTGCTAATCGAAACGAGCCTAAAAAGCGACATGATCGTCGCGGCAATCAGTTTCATTTCAGTCCTCTCGACATGACTTCTCTATTCGCGATGCCGAGTTTGACCATGGCCTCGAATTTTTCCGCAACAACGCTCTCCTTGGAATAGGTATGCAGTTTAGGCGTCGGGAAATCAAGGAGCGTGGGATATTCCAATTCCTCCGATGCCGGAACAATCGTGTCTCCGAGACCGACATCAATCTGAAGGGAAACGCGCACATCCCCAAGCCGTGCTTCTACCCGCACCCGAACTCCTTCGTAGGCTTCATCATCACGGGTTCTTTCCACACGAATCGTGTCTGGAAGAAACTTCAGGCCATCGTCTTCCACATTCTGTGAGCACACCTCGAAGAATATCTTCCGGTAGCTGACGTTGGATATTCCTCGCCCAAGCAGATCGAGATCTCGAGTTGGACGATACGTCTCTGCGGTCCAGAGTTGCAGTAGCAGCGCGCCCTTGAGGACAAACGAATTGCGATGGGGAGAAACGCTAAGCCGACATAGGAATCGTTCCAGTCCATAACGGGTCACGACAAGCCCGAAATCTTCCTTGCGTTCCATCGCCACATTCAGCAACCGCTGCCGGACGGAAGCCGACACATTTGCAACGCGTTTCTTCCCGTAAGTGACTCCAGGTATGGTTGTATCACCCGTGCCACTCGGCAGACTTTCGCCGCCGTGAAGAGTTCATCCATCGTGGCTTTTCGCTGCCGGTAGCAATCGCGCAGCGCTTCCAGAGCAACCTCCAGCCCAATCTTGTTGCGGTATTTGAAATCGCTCATCGATTGCATTTCGGTTGGTGTTGATCGAATGCAACGGAACTTCGAACCCATGCGTAAGCAGGTGGAAGCGCGTCACAGAAGCGAACTGACGGACGTTACGGCCAAGGTGGTCATTTACGAGGCGTTTGTCGAGGCCAAACTCGAGGCTCCGAAGCATCTCGCTCGCACGGTGCATGACCTGTACTTCGAGCCGAAGTATGAGGAATTCCGGCCGCGGACCATCTGGAGTCTTTCGAATGCGTTTACTTCTGCCTTCAAAGAACTAGATCCTATTCCTCAATTCAAGGCCACTGCCAAGCTGGGAGAGTTCCTGGAAGCGCGGTTCTCACAATCGTTCCAACCGGCGGGGCGGTAACAGACAGCCGCCCCTTTTTTGACTGGCAAGCGTGGCGTGGACAAGGAGCGATAAGCCAGAGATTGCGGTCGCATGGCGATTCCCCCTTCACGACTTTCGTCCAAACTCCGTGAGCCCCGGCGCTAAGCCCGCCGACACAAAGGACGGACCTGGTATTCCACCGGCAGTCGATTACAATCTGCGACTTCCGAGTTTATATAGAGTTTAGATGTTTCGAACGTTCGTGCAACAGTTAAGAACTGGACACTGCGACAAATTCGGTACCACAGTGCCTTAGCGAGATTCTTCCGTTACTCTACAGGAGACGGAATACATGACCCGAGTTGGCAGTGCCCAAGTTAACCGAGCGCTTCTTTCACTTCTGATCGCGGTTGTGGTATCGACATGCTCCCTGCGGCTCGCCGCCCAAACCTGGGCTGGACTCCGCGTGGAGGGCCAGGAGATTATTGACCAGAATGGCAACAATGTCTTACTGCGGGGCTTCGGCCCGGGGGAATGGACCAATACTGAAGCCTACATGATTAAGTGGCCCGACTGCGATCCCGGAGCTTGTACCCCTCGCCAGCATGACGCCCTCTACGGCTATTCCGAGATCCAAACCGTCCTCACGAGCCTTATCGGGTCCAGTTCGGCGAACGAGTTCTGGCAGACCTGGCAGGCGAACGACGTTAGCGAGGCCGATTTCGCGCGGATGCAAGCCTGGGGCGCCAACTCGCTCCGGCTCTCGATGAACTACCATTGGCTCTCGCCCGCGCCGGGAACCTATCTGGCAAGCGGCTGGCAATGGATCGACCAGGTGATCGCATGGGGCAAGGCGCACAATATTAAGATCATTCTCTGCCTGCACGCTGCGCCAGGATCGCAGAGCAATTATCTGATGGCCGACACGCCCGATCCGGGTAAGGGCATCCAGCCGCCGGTCGCACACCTATGGTCAGAGCCGTCGATTTACCAGCCGTGGACGATCAATCTCTGGGCAGCCATCGCTCAGCGTTATGCTCACGAGACCCAGGTTGCGGGCTACGACCTGCTCGATGAACCTATTCTGCGGAACCGCGACGATCTCCGGCCTTTCTACATCCGCCTTACCTCGGCGATTCGCGCCGTCGATACCAATCACATTCTCTTCATCGAAGGTCTGAACTTCGCGGGCGATACTGCGGGCATACAGGCCGTGATGCCGCCGTGGGACAGCAACATGGTCATGGTCTTCCACAAGTATTGGGACGCCAACAACGCGGCGTCGATCCAGGGCTACCTTGACATCCGCAGCAACTACAAAGTCCCTCTCTGGAATGGCGAAACGGGCGAAAACACCGCTTCTTGGGACAAGGAAATGGTCCAGCTTCTCACGGCAAACAATATCGGGTGGAATTCCTGGACCTATAAGAAGATAAACAACTCTGGTTCTTCGGCCTATTCCATCCGCGAGCCGTCGAACTACGACACGATCAAGAAGTATGTGAAGTGTTGGTATCCGGGTGCGACTGGCTGCGCGAAGCCTTCTCGGTTATCCGCTACCGCGATGGAGCTCGCACTCGCCGCCAATGCTGCCACACCCAGGTGCACGTACGAGAGCGCTGTCGTCGATGCACTCTTCGGAACCCAACACAGCCTTGCTATCTCAATCAATCCGGTCGCACAGTCGCTCACAGCGGGAGCAGGTACGAGCTACGCGTTGACTCTCTTCCCCTTCGGCACAAGCGGAAACGCCAATCTCGTCGTGAGCGGCCTGCCTGTGGGAGGGACTTCGAACTTCAGTTCGTCTACTGTCAGCGTTTCCGGTACATCCATGTTGAATGTCTCGACCTCAGCCTCCACGGCTGCGGGAGAGTACACGCTGGCGATCACCGGAACGACAAATGGCGTTTCGCAAACCGTATACGCCACGCTGATCGTGAGCGGGAACTAGAGCCGGGGCTGTCAGCTCACGGCGACACGATTGTGCTTGATGGGTCCACCAGTTCCATGCGCTGAAACGTGGCTGGGGTTTCTGCCTCGACTGGGAACAAACTGTCTTCTTTCGAAGAAAAAACGATGCGGGCTGGATCCTCCTCAAACGGATCTTTCGGCGGGAAAACCTTCTGTACACCAAAGCTCAAACCGATTTCCTGCCCCTGCGCAAAAGTCTGGCGGGCGAAGAAGGCCGCCGGCACGACGACATCGCCAGAAAAGCCAGTCGCCGTTTTCCTCCAGGTTGCCCGAATCTCCTGGTTGTAATCCTGGAGATGGGACCGCACCGGGAAAAAGTCCTCGTTACTGTAGATACTGGGCTTTACCTCGGCAAAGCTTCCGGGACTCAGATAGAGGTCGAATACGCTGGTTGGTCTTCCGGGTTTGAGAGCGATGGGCAAGGTCGTGTCAAGCATCAGGCGGAACGCGTCTCCGTTCTCAATCCCCCTTCCCCAAAAAGGCTGGTAGAGCTGAGGATCGGTGACATCCACCCCGAAGTAGAGATTCTCCTCGTCCCAAGCTAAAGCGATACGAGCCGAGAATTGGGATGACCCCTTCCACAAGTTCTCGCCATCTACGATCTGGGAGTTCCGGTTCAGGGGGTAAACACTTCCGGTTTCCCACTTGGAAAAATCGCCGTCGAGAACGGGTCTGGCAGAGAGTCGGTGCGCCTTGAGCACATCGCGACTACGGTCCCACTGGATCTCGCCATCCGGCAAGTGCTGGTACGCCGTGTCGGCCAAAACCCGTTCTAACCGCGCGCGGATCATGCCGGGGAGCGGCGCAAGTTCCGCCGCCAATTTTTCGAAGTGCGGCGCACCTTGCAGCGCCGCGATGGTGGCATCCAAGCGGGAAAGTTGCGCCTCGACGGCGGGGATGTCAACGGGCGTCCACCTCTCCTCAAAAATGGATTTGAAAATCAAACCGTCTCCCTGATCAGCTGTGAAAGTCCTCAGCAATGAGGCGAGGAGAACCGGTGCGTTCTGGCCATATTGAGTGACGAGCGCATGCCTCTGCGATTTCTCAGGATCGTATGCCTGCGGGTTCCACAAATAGTCGGCCACGGTTTGGAGCGGAATCAGGGTGGCGTGCGCCTGATCCATCGGATTGGAAAACAAGCCCTGGGTCGCGGCGAAAAGTCCGGCCTCCCGCCCGCGTAGTGCATCCAGATTCAGCCACCACGGGTTGCCGTCATTGGTCGGATAGTTGTCCCACACGAGAGGTTTGCGGCGAATCACGCTGCCCCACTCCTCGGCTTGAGCCGCCGTGATGGTCTGAGGGATAACTTCCGTTCCCGTCCAATCCAGCGGTATCTCGGGATTGACGCCCGCCCCTAGTTCCCGAATGTAGTCGCGATTGCCCCATTCGTTGGTGTAAGTAGTGGGACAAACCGTCAACCGATTCTGGGGCGAGAGCGATTTGAGATGATCGTACAAACGGTTAATCAGCTGGATATGCGCTTGGGCAAGCGTTTTGAATTGCTCGCGATCCTCGGGATGGACGAGATCCTGCGGGACGTCGTCCAAGAAAAGGGCGAAATTCGAGATCCCCAGTTTGCCCACACTTTCCAGCTTGCGAGTGAGGGTCTGGAACTCCGCTTCGCTGGAATAGATCATCGATAGACCGGGGCTGACGGCAAAGGTAAAGTCCACGAATTCCTCGTTCGCGGCAGCCGCAAGGGCTCGAAGATGTTGCATTTCTGCCGGCGGATATGGCTCCCGCCAAAGCTTGCGGTGATAGGGATCGTCCTTCGGCCCGTAAATGTAGATGTTCATTGCGTGCTGTCCCTCGAAGCGCAGCACGTCAAGCCGGTCGGCGTGGCTCCAGGGCGGTCCATAGAAACCTTCCACAATGCCTCGGATGGGAAAGGACGGATAGTCTGCGATAACTACTTCCGCACCGTTCTCATGCAGGTTTACAGATTGCGGCCGGGGGATGAGGTCGGTCGAGAGCTTCGAGGCATCGGTTGCCAGCAGGTCCGGAATCCTGAGCAGGGCATTGTGGAGACCGGTGGCCGAAGCCGCCCTAATACGAATGGAAGCAGGACCGCGCAGATATGAGCAACGGAGAATATAGCCTTGGTTGACCAACCCCGGCGTAGGTGCAACCTCCGCGCCGCGGGCTTCCCGCTTGAGCTCGGCCAGGAAGGCGCTGGAATCGGGCACGCTGTCCAACTGGATCAGTAAGCTGCCGGCTTTGCGCGGTCGGTCGGTGCCTTGCTTAACATGGCTCGAGAAGCGGAGGGGAACGCTGTATTGGGACGCCAGCTCGCGCAACTGTCGCTGCAGCCTTCGATCGACCTCACCGGCTGAAACAACCGTCCAAGACGACTTCTCTTGCCCCATCAAGACGGGAGCGAGGAGCGTCACGACCGAGACAAAAACCAGCACTAACCTACTTGGCATGGGACGACTCTCAGTTCTTGGCCCAGGACTCAGTGTTCAGCGGCGCCCCGATGGTTCCTGGAGCCGGTTTGACTAGAAGCTGATTTTGGCGCCCAGTTGCAGCTGCCGGCTGGTGTTGGCGTAGCTGATTTGGCCGAATCCGCTGTTCAAAACATCCGCTTGGGGGAACCCGATGTTCGGGTGGTTGAACACGTCGGTCGCCGCGCAGTTGAACTGCAGTTTCATCCCCTCATGGACTCCGTCGAGAGAGAAGTCTTTGAGCAGTGACAGATCGACCGTGCGCCAGTTCGGCCCATCGAGAATGTCTCGACCCGTGTTCCCGAATGTATTCGCGGGCGGCTGCACGAATGCTGTGGTATTGAACCAGCAACCGATGGTTCCGACCCGCGGGCCAGAGGGGCACGTTCCCGTATTTGGATTGCCGACTTCGTTGGGCCGCCAGGTTCCCGACAACGCGCCTTCATTGGCGTTTGAGCTGAGATACGGGCTAAAGGGCAAGCCGGTGCGAATTTGGTAGATAGAGGAAACTTGCCAACCACCCACCAAGGCGTTCACAAGTCCTCCCTCATGCAGGAATGGCTTTCCCTTCCCGAAAGGAAGGTGATATACGACGTTCCCGTTGAACATGTGGCGGATATCGGTAGCTGCGCGGCCGTAGTTCGATTCCGGATCGTCGGCGTTCTGATAGCCCACCCGATCGGCGGCGGCGCCTCCGCCCCAGCCAGCTCCGGTCTGCGTGTCCAGCGCTTTTGCCCAACTGTAATTGGCTTGCAGCGAGAAGTCCTGGGAAAGCTGTTTTTTTACGATTACCTGCAGAGCGTTGTAATTGGAGTGTCCATCGAAATAGGCAGCGGTGATTTGCTGGAATTGCGGGTAGGGCCGCGCAGATTGGCCTTGGCCGAGTTTGTCGGGAGGAACCTGGTTGAGATCTCGCGTGTATTGCAGGTTCAGACCTCGATTGCCAACATAGCCGACGTCAAGAACGAATCCCCCCTTCAACTCATGCTGCACATCGAAATGGAACTGCTGGGTGTATGACAGAGGTGAGTTATAAATGGAATAGTTGACAGACTGATTATTCAGAAGGTCGGGGGTCCGGGTTGCATTGGTCGGATAAACGACTCCCTGTCCTGGCGGCGGTCCAGCCGAAAGCTGGAAGACGGGAGCGTTGTAGTTTTGCAGATAACCCGATGGCACCCACCCCTGCCCCCAGACGTTTCCCGGCGCGGTGATGTTTGCACCCGCGATGATGTTGTAAATTCCGAAGCCGCCGCGGATTGACCAGTCTTTCCCGGGCGCCCAGGCGAAGCCTAACCGCGGCGAAAAAATATCGGGCTTCGTTTCCGTCAAGGACCGACGTCCGTTCTGTCCCGCATACCACAGAGCTCCCAGAGTTCCGGTGGCGGGATTCAGGATAGTCGGATCGAAACTCGAGAGCTCATTACGAACCTCACTCCAGCCGCTTTGGATTACATACCTCAATCCCAGCGTCAGAGTGAGATTGGGCTTGACCTTGTATTCATCCTGAGCAAAAGCTTGGGCGCTGTACATCCGTCCACCGGTCTCCGGATTGATCGAAACACTCCACAAATCCGGTGCTCCAAGAAGGAAGTCCGCATATCCTTCGCCCTCACTGGGGGGAGTATTCAGGGCTTGATCGGCTGGGTTCTGAGTGAATACTCCGCTAAAGTCGTAACTTCCCGCCGTTCCCGTTCCCCAGCCCGTGTTGACCCACCAGCGATCGAACTCGCCGCCAAACTTGAGAATGTGTTTTCCTTTTACCCAAGTCAGAACTTCCGAGGGCACAAATGTCGTTTCGGCATCGATCGCCGGAGGAAAGGGAGTGAAACCAATCGAAGTGCTAAGAGCCCCCTCCATCGACATTGATGGGAACAGGTCGCCCTGCACGCCAGTTGGTTCGCCAACTAGTCCGAGTTTGGCCGGCCATCCCTTTCCCTGGCTGTTTACAGTGGCAACTCCGTGCTCCCGGCTGAGAGAAAAACGGAATTCACTGACCAGATTGGGGGTGACCGTCCAAACATCCGTGATCTGCCCTTGAGGCTCAGTCCCGCTCCACGCCCCGTCGTTTATGGGGTTAGGATCGAGCAGTGGAGTGTTGAACTGCGCAATCAGCAGGGATCCGGTAAGTCGATTTTTGCTCGTGATGTCGTAATCCACCTTCACGTTAGTCCAAGTATTGGTGTTCGGCGATGCCAGGTTGGTGTAGTAGTTGTTGTAAAAACCGTTGGCTGGGAGGTTGGGTGTGGGGAAGTTCTGCTGAACTGCCAAGGCCACCAGATCCATGCGGTTTTGTGGAATGATGTTGCCGGAAAAAGGAAGTCGGCAGGTTTGTCCGTTCACAACCTGCGTCGTTCCCGGGTCGAAGATCTGGCCGGTGATTACCTGTTGTTGATTGCAGGGATTGATGATTGGGTTGCCGTTACCGTCGACTGCCGGCGCTCCGAGCAACGCCGAGAAATTGCCACTGGTAAAGCCAGTCGGTCCGATTGTCGGATAAGTCACGAAGGTAGGCGAGGATGTATTGCTCGGATTCCTTTGATATCCAACGAAAAAGAATGCTTTGTTTTTCTTGATCGGGCCGCCAACGTTGAAACCGTATTCATTCCAGTGTAGCGGCGGCTTGCTTTGCGCAAACGCATTGAGCGCGTTGAAGGCATCATTTTCAATATATTCGTAAACCGTGCCGTGGAAATTATTGGTTCCACTTTTCGTGATCACGTTGAAGACCGAAAATCCGCTGCCATGCTCAGCTCCGAAGTTCGACGTGCTGGCGCTGACCTCTTCAATCGACTCCATGGGCGGAACCAGCGAATCGGGATTGGAAGACTGGCCGAGCATCGCAATTCCGCCGTCGATCTGCCAATTGGAAAAGTTGTTCGCCTGCCCATTGACGCCGATCTTCTGCCCGCTGGACTGTTCCCCACCGCCAGGATTCACTCCCGGCAAGGATGCCAGAAGATCCATCCAACTGCGATTGATGCTGGGAGCGTCGGCAACCAGGTCGGTACTGAATCGGCTGTTCGTGTCGGTCGTCTCGGTTTCCAGGTCGGGTTGTGTTGCCGTGACCGTGACTTTCTCGGAGCTCACGCCTATATCGAGGGCCGCATTGACCGTGATGGTTTGCACGTGCAGCACAATGCCATCGCGCACCAGAGTCTTGAAGGTCTCCTTTGAGAACGTGATCGAATAATTCCCTGGCGTAACATACGGCGCGTCATAAATGCCCGAGGCATCGGTCGTGATCGTCTGGCTCACCCCCGTTGAAGCGTTGGTGATGGTAACTTTGACTCCCGGCAGAAGGGCTTGGGATTGGTCGGTGACTGTTCCTCGAATCTCACCACTCTGCCTGCTCTGGCCCGCAGCCGGGCTAAAGAACGAAGAGATCAACAAAGCCAATACAGGAGCAAAACGCAACTTTGACCCGGAGGGCGATGCCATCACTGACTCCTTTTGCACAAATCACGCAGACCTGGGAAACTTTAGCTGCAAGAAAGACTTCAACAATAAGAACGTACCAGGGTACATCCGATCCGCGATTGAACATGCGGTGAAGCTGCGCTCTTTATCGTTTAACCTTTTTCTGCTGTTTCGCTGGTGGCGTCAAGTTCGAAACCGTTAAGTGTCAGGTTTGAAACAAGATCGCAGCCAATTGTTCTGCGGGGCTGCACGGCTGACTATCGACATGCGGAGAAAGTTGGACTCGTACAAACGCAATCTACCCATTTTCACAGTCTGCCGGCGTAACAGACTGCAATTTCCCGAGGCACACCATTGCCTTGGAAACACCCGTGCTACTCTAGCGCTGACTTGGGAGCGCGCATGTCAACAATTTCACGCGTAGCAGTCTTTTTCCTGATAGTCTGCGGGTTTCCTTTTCCCTGTCTTTCCGCTCAGACGGCCACTTCCTCTCCCCAGCCTGCGATCCAGGAGCACCTCGCCCGCGCTCAGCGAGCTGTGGCCGACAAGCAACTCGATTCCGCGATTCACGAGTTGAACGCAGTTCTGGCGCTCGATCCCAAGAACGTCGAGGCGCGCGGGAATCTCGGCATCGTCCAGTTCTTACAGGGTAACCTTTCCGAAGCTAATCAAAATCTTCGACAGGCACTGCGGCTTCAGCCTTCCCTCTGGAAAGCGCAGGCGATCCTCGGATTATGCGAAAAAGCTCAAGGAAGAGTGGACACCGCGAAAACGCTCCTGGAACAGTCGGTGCCCCATCTGCGGCAGGATCCGAAACTGCAAGTCCGCGCGGGGTTGGCTCTCGTCGAGTTCGACTATCAGCGCCGGGATCTGGAGAAGGCATTGGGCGTTCTGAGCGTGCTCCAAGACACCGATCCAACCAATGCCGATGTTCTCTATGTCCTTTATCGAATCCACACCGATCTCGCCACGCAAGCGCGCCACACCCTGGCCATGGTCGCCCCCAATTCTGCCCGCCTGCACCAACTTCTTGCCCAGCACCTGATCAATGAGGGACAGGCCCGGAAAGCGATCATGCAGTATCGCGAAGCGCTACAGATCGATCCGCACCTTCCCGGAGTGCACTTCGAACTGGGGGAGGCGATTCTGATGGACTCAGGAGTCGAGCAGGGCGAGCAGGAGGCGCAAAAAGAGTTCGAAGCCGAGATCACGCTCAATCCCGGCGACGCAAAGTCGGAATGCCGTCTGGGCGGGCTTTTCAGCTTGCATGGCGATACCCAGAATGCCTGGAAGCATTACCTGCGCGCGGCAGAACTGGATCCGAACGAGTCAGAAGCTCAAGTCGGCCTGGGAAAGATCCTGATGTCCACCGGCCATCCCGAGGACGCCCTGCCACGCCTGCTCGCTGCCGTTCGCGTCGATCCAACCAACGCCGGCGCCCACTTTCGGCTGTCGCAACTATATCGGCAACTAGGACGTACTTCAGAAGCGGAAAAGGAAATCGCAACGTTTAAGGAATTGCGACAAGCCGAGGAACGACTCAGTTCGGCCTATGACCAGGTCTACAAAGAGTCTGGAAGTTCTGAGGCACTAAACCCGGACGTTCCGCAATAGCGTTCGTCGAAATTGCGGACCGGGCTTTGGGGCCCGGTTATACCTGTTTCGAACCTGTTCGGTGTGCCTGGCAACCCTCTCGGAAGAAACGGTTTGCGCCTCAACTGGAGGCGTTCGTTGCGGACCGCGCGTATGTTAACATTCGACACCGGGGTTGACTTTGGTGCATACCTCACACTCGATCGAGACTCCGGGCTTAGGGGCGGGTCATGCCGAATCTGGAATGACCGATGCCCTGATTCGTGAAGAATTGGATCGGGTACTTGCCAGCCACGAGTTTCAGTCCAGCAAGCTGTGCCAGAGTTTCCTGCGCTATGTGGTCGACATTACCCTGAACGGGCATACCGATAGTCTCAAGGAACGAACGATCGGAATTGAAGTGTTTGGCAAGCCGACGTCGTACGACCCGGGCGAAGACGCCGGGGTTCGGGTCAAAGCCAGCGAGGTCCGAAAGCGCCTGCGTTCCTACTATCTAAGCAGGCCTGCCGGTGCCCGGTTGTTAATCGATTTGCCTGCGGGCACGTATATTCCGGAGTTCCGCCACCTCAAGCCTGAAGAACAGCCCATCCCGGCAAGATCCTGGGTTCGGTCACGGTTGTTCTTGACCGCCTCGATTGTCGTTCTTCTGGGCCTGGCGATAGGGGCATTTTTTTGGTTGCGCCCGCATCCCGTGGCGGATTCCCTGGATCAATTCTGGTCACCGATCTTTCAGAGTCACAAAGCGGTGTTTGTGTGTGCTGCGCCAGTGCCCGTGTACTCGCCCGTCGGAAGTTCAGGCGGCGACCGGCCAGCCAAGGTTGAGGATTTTGCTCTAATCCCAGACCGGTTTGTAGACGTTAGCGACGTCAACTCCGCAACCCAAATCGCCGACATGTTCGGCCGGATGCGAGAGCCCTACAAACTTCGAATTGGGAATGATGTCTCGTTCCGCGACCTGCGCACTTCGCCGGCTGTCCTTGTCGGGTTCTCCTATACCCAGTGGCATGAAATTGGAGAACACTTTCGTTACTCCATCGATTTATCCCGCCGGCCCTTCGGAGTTTTGCAGGATGGTGCTCCCACCAACTGGACAATCAAAAGCCACCCCGACGATCCCGACCTGAATGAGGATTACGCGATTGTGTCGCGTGTTCTTTATCCGGGCACAAATACCATCATCGTCGAAATCGCCGGCATTTCGCATTACGGCACGGAAGCGGCTGCGGATCTCGTGACAAATCCATCGCTTCTCCAGGAGGCGCTCCCCAGGCTACCTGCGGGTTGGCAGCAGAAGAATATTCAGATCGTTCTGCATGTCGAAGTGGTTTCGGGTTCCCCCTCAGTCCCCACCGTCGTCGCTACTCATGTGTGGTAATGGCAGCGGCGCGGATTGACGGGCCAATGGGTCGGAGGTTCACGGCTCATCTTCTCTCCTCTCGGCCGACGCCAGCATAGCTCGAAACTGGGAGTTCATACCTAGAAAGTCGATGGCACCCTTAACCTTCGATCTTGGTCCGGCTCGCTCGCGGACTGGACCACTTTCATTCCGCCTTCCTGGGCAGCCGCCCATGACCATTTTGCTAGAGACTCTAAGAATACGCGGAGTGCCCGATCGCCCGTTTGCTGGTATGAGACGGACGTGCAGCGGCTCGTAAGCCTTCCTGGTACCGAAATAGCCGTCGGCAGGATACATGTAGTAGTCGTAGTGATGCCAGTAAGTCGACGGCCACGCGTTGTTCAACGTCCACTGAATCACTCCGGTGGAGGTGTACTTGGTGCGGCCATAGGCTTCGAACATAGCGCGCTCTCCCTCGTACGCCATGGCTTGCGCTTTGCGAAGGTGATCTTCCAAGTCTGATGGCGGGCCATAGGTGGCACTCATCGCTTCGTTGAAACGGCTCAGGTCTTTGAAACGCTCACCGGCGGCGTGGAAATTCCAGAACTCGTCGACCGGCCAGAGGTGCTCTTTGGGGAGCATTTTCTTCAGGCTTTCCAGCGGAGGAATCGCCGGCCCGGGCCCGGTCTCGGTGTTGTAGCCCCAGGCGCCGCCCCACTTCGATTTATCTTCGAGCCAGTAGGATGGAGGCTCGTAATCGTAGGGCCAATAAATTCTCCACAGTGGCTTGCAACGGATAGCCGGCATGCAGCGGTTGGCAGCAGTTTCTGTTTACCCAAAGCCAATGCAATCCGGTCCCCACCCCGTGCATATTCATGGAATATTGGCTCCTATACTATTCACCTCCGTGCCCTGGCGGAGCAAGCTGGATATACTATCCGGGTACTTCGGGTACTGTACCAGGCTGCTTTCTGAATACTGCAGTCGCGCTTGCCCCCGCCCAGCCCCTTACGCAACTCGGGGACCTTAAGTTGACTGGCACCGTCTCCGGGGGAATCGATACTGTGACGCTGTCGACCGCAAGCGGAGACGTCGTTGCGAACGCTCAAGACAGCCTTCTCTATTTAGCATCCGGATGGACGGGCAGTGAATACAATATAGTTGGCGACTGCTGCGGTTCTGAGGTCTACTTCAACAGCGGATCAAGCCTCACCGTGCGACTTGCCGCAGCCAACGGGACAACGAATCCTCCAACCTGCGCCGTTCCTTTTTCTTTTAATGGTGAAACGGCCGAGACGAATAACCTCAATCTGACGAGCGCATGCTCTCCGGTCGGAGGGACCTCCCCAGCCATTGTTTTCACCGAAAGCGGTGGTGGGCAAGTTCCTCCCGGAGTGAGTATTGGCGATACGCACCTGACAAAGTTTCATGGTCTGCATTACGACTTCCAAGCCACCGGTGACTCTGTGCTTGTGCAATCCGATCCGGATTTCGTCGTGCAAAGCCGGCAAAGGCCGTTCACGCCACCCGCAGCATCTGTGTTGATCAATGCGACGCCCGACGAATCGGCTACGGTCCTTATCGGACCGGTTTTCACTCCGGCTTGTTCCAGACTGTCTCGCAACTCAACACCGAATGTGTCGTTGCCGAGTTTTCCGAGAATGGTGACCGCAGCTCCCAGACGCGCGGCCGCGACGGCCTGGTTCGCGCCTTTTCCGCCGGAAAAGGTGCGGAACGTGGATCCAGCCACGGTTTCGCCAGCCCGGGGAATGTGGCTGGAAGAAGCGACTAAATCGAGATTGATACTGCCTACGACAACTATTTCTTTCCGCATGATTGCAGACCTCACTTATAAAAGGGGAGCGACGGCAATCGCGTCCCAGTCCGATCAGGAAACGGTGACGCCCCATAGAAAGCCAGCCAGAATGACGCCGGTCACGTAGTCCCAATAGAAGAGTTGAAACGAGTAGCCGGACGTGAGCTTCTAGGTGTTAGCCCACGAACCCCAGCAGAGCATGCTGGTGAACATAAAGGGGAGTGCGATAGCGTACGCTTCGGGCTGATACGGAGATGAAACGAGGAGGACAGGTTGCCGATTCGTGCCAGAACTGACTCGTTGAGGACCGGAGAATTGGGTGAAGATCTTAAGATCGGCAGAGTGCGCGCCCGGTTCGCATTGGAGTTGGCCATATGCCGGAGCTTGCTGAATCGGCACACGGCCTGTTTCCTTCTTATTCCTGGCGCGCATCTCTGCCTTTCGCCGCCCCCCTCGGTGGTGCTGGCGGACTCTGGGGCCTCACCCGCTCACTTAGAAGCGGATGTGGGCCACAATTTGAATTTGTCTCGGTGTCGATTGACCCGTAGAAAAACCAAACTGAGAGCCATTTAGATCACTATTTGGATTCGACAGGTTTACGCGGTTGAACAAGTTGAAAATTTCGCCGCGCATTTCGAACGATCCTTCTTCACCAAGTTTTGATATCTTGAAGGTTCGTTGCGCCGACAGGTTCACGACGGCGAAACCGGGCCCGTCGTAAGTGTTGCGGCCAAGATTGCCCTGTTGACCAAAAGCAGGGGCCGGAAAAGCGCTGGTTGGGAACAAACCTTTCAAGTAATCGGAACGGCTGGTGCTGATGTGATTGCCAAAAGACGGGGCATTAGGCACATCGTAATCGTATCCGTCGGCGTTGAAGTCTCCACCGGAGTTGCCGACCACCTGGCAACCCGCAGTGACAGCCGACGCGCAGGAGGGGTTGTTCCACACGGGGCTAAACGGTGCGGTCGTGTAGACCGTGAACGGCTGTCCAGACTGAAGAATGATGATCGGAGCTAAAGACCAGCCAGTTGTAACGGCGTGGCGAATTCCATTCCCGAAGCCGGGGATGTCCCATACCAAGTCGCCGGAGAACCGCTGGCGCGAGTCGAAGTTCGCCCGCCCATATTGTGCGCTGACGTGGGCCGCGTCGAAAATGTTCTCGGCCCCACCATTGCCATTGTCGTTGTCGTTGCTGCTGGTGTAGTCGAGCGATTTTCCATAGGTGTAGATGGCGTGGGCTGTCCATCCTCTGGTGAAGTGCTTGGAGATGGAGAACGCGGCGAGGTTGGAATTTGCCACGCCCGTGGAACGGCCGTAGGTGACGGCTCCGAAGTCGGGATTCAGACGAGTTTGGAGACCGAGATTCTGGATCATGTCGCCGGCAAAACGATTGACGTCAGTCTGAATATAAAGATCACGGCTGGCCGTGCCCATATAGGTTGCTTCGACCATGAAGCCGGAGATCCTCTGCTCAATGCCGAGAGCCCAGCTATGGACCAACGGCGGTTTCAGTTTCGGATCGATTCCGCCAACGCCGATCTGGGTGCCCACCAGACTGCCGTTCGGATTGACCTGGAAGGAAACGCCCGGCGGCGGCGCGAATCCTTGCGCTCCTCCGTTCGCGGTGGTGCTGCTGATGCCGTAGGAGAAATTGGCCAACGTAACTCCAGGCGTGTAGATGCTGATGGTGGGAAGGGCGTAATTCGGCGGATTGGTGCGCATGTTGTTGACATACGAATACTCGCCAACCTTGTCGCTGAACTCGGCATAGCCGCCGCGAACCGCTGTCTTGCCATTGCCAAACACGTCCCAGGCAAAACCTATGCGGGGAGCAAAGCGGTATTGCGCGTCATCGGTCGCGATGCCGTTGCTGCCCCGGACTTTCATTCCACCGTTGAGGACCTGCTCCCCCCAAGTCGATCCGGAACCGGGCGTGAAGAAGGCAATGGGCTGCTGACCGTTCATTACGGTGGAAAGGTGCCCGTAGTAGTCAAAACGCACGCCCAGGTTTAACGTCAGGCGGCGATTGACTTTCCAATCGTCCTGCACATAAGGCGCGGCGTAGAGCATCAAGATGCGCTGATACAGGTTGTGGGCCACACCGTCGGTTTGTACGTCGAGAACCGGCCCGCTCTGGTAGGAAGGCTGATCGGCGGCGAAATCCAGGATGTTGTTGAACCAGAAGAAGGGGCGATCCTCGCCATTGGTGAAGTTGTCCATATCCTGCAACCGGTGCACATCTAGACCGAAGTGGAAACTGTGCGGGCCGTGCATCCAAGTCACGCTGTCATGAACAAGGAAGTTGTTCTGTATCCAGCCCGATGGCCCCCATTGCCAGAAGCCGTCGTCGAGTTCTGAGACTCCGACGTTCGGCAGAAGCGGGACCTTGGCGGGTTGGCTGCCGGTCAGGCGGTTGTACGCAATGCCGACTTCGTTGAGCAGCGTCGAAGAAAACGTGTGCAGGTAGTCGACCTTGTTGTAGAGCGTGGAGTTCGGATTAATGTAGGAATAAGTGGGCCGGACGTTGGCGTTTTCGCCCTGCGTCGTATTGCGGAACATGCTGTAAAACAGCTTGTCGGTGTCGCCACGGAGGTTGTGGTCAATTCGCAGGTGACCCTGAAAACCGTTATTCGTGGCATCGGTGGGCACATATTCGTACGCTTCGGCAACCAAGTTGCCAGGAATATTGGGTGGCGTGTAGGGACTGCTCAAGTTCGGGTTCGCTTCAATTTGCGCGACGGTCATGCTGCTGACGCCGGTTGGGTCGTAAACAGCAGGCCCGAACATGGAAGGAGGCGCCGCCTGGAAAAACCGCGTGGCCATCGAATTGGGGAAGTTGGTGGTGACGTAGTTTTCAAAATCCTGCGTCTCCATCATGTTGCCACTGGTGCCACCGAGAACGCTCTTCATCCAGAATAAAGACCCGAAGAAGAAGGTCTTGTCCTTGAAAATGGGGCCGCCGAAAGTTCCACCGAAGTCGTTGCGGATAGTCTTTGGTATCGAGGATTCAAACTCAGTTCGGGCGGATAGAACATTGTCAAAGTGCATCTCGGACAAGCTGCCGTGAAACTTGTTCGTGCCAGCCTTCGTGAAAATCTCTATCAGAGCGCCGCTTTGCACTCCCTTATCGGCGGAGAACGAGGACGCGGTGACTTTCATTTCCGCCACGGTATCCGGTTCCGGAGTGATATTGACGACACCATCGCGGGAGTTGCCATTCACGGTTGTTCCGTCAACCTGAAACTCGTTCATTTCCTGACGCTGCCCGGCGGCATTGATCTGAAAGCCAGCTTCCGAAGCGAACGGAGTCACGCCAATCGAGCCCGCAGCGCTGATGCTACCCGACGCGTCGCCCAACCCCGTTACGCCCGGTGCCAACGTGGCCACGCTGGCGTAGAGGTTTTCGCCAATGAGCGGAGAATCCTGGATGGTTTTCGTCTCCAGAGTCCTGCCCACGTTGCCACGCGTGGTATCAACGCTCTCGGACTCCGCTGTAACGGTGACGTTGGTGACTTGTTCCCCAATCGCCAATTTTGGATAGAGCGTTCGCACCTGGTCGCCTTCGAGTTTGATATCCGATTGCACCCAGGTCTCGAAGCCCGGCGCCTTCACTTCGGCGCGATATCGGCCCAATGGCAGGTTCCGTATGTGGACGTATCCCTGCCCGTCGGACACGGCGGACTGCTGCACCTGCGTGTCCTGATTCGTGATCGTAATTTGCGCGCCTGCGACTGCGGCCCCGGAGGGATCAGTTACCGTAGCTTCAAAACCGCTCATGTACTGGGCGCTGGCTGGAGCAAACGAGAGAATTGCGAAAGTGAAGACTAGTAAAACGCGGGCAAGAAAAGATCTGGAAGAAGACAACATCGGGGTAGCTCCTCCTGAAAGATCGATGCCACGGGGGTGGCCGATGAAAGCTCGCCAAGGCAACTATCTTGAAAGCTTTCAAAACAGCATCCTAGTCCCCATTTTCCCGCAGTGTCAAGAGTTGTCTTGAGAAATCCAATCCGAGGCGAGAAGTGCTTTCGGTTTGTCTCCGATTCTGCCCCATGAGAGTAGAAGGCTAGGTAATGAACTCAGGCGTATACGTTCCAAAATGGGCATAAATAACGAATATTTATATGAAAAACTGGATTCAGACTAGGCGAGACGCCGTGGCTGCCTGGTCGTTTGCAGGAACTGCCGGGTCCTGAAGCCTTGTGAGGAAGGCCTGGATCAGTCTGCGATATCTCCTATACATTTTCTATGAAAGCTTTTATATTGCGCTGTGCGGTGTTCTTGGGCCGTGCATTGGAGGATTGTCTTGATCCGCCTTTCGCAATCTGGTTTCGCCCTCAATATTCTTCTCTCCGTGGCCGTTACAATGTCACTCGTGTCGTTTCTTAGCGCGCAGGATACGGACTTTTCTCCGAAGTGGGAGCAAATTCCGGGCCCAAATTGCGCAACTCCTCCGGAATGGGACGCGAGATCAGCGCCCGCCACCTGCGATAACGAGGAGATACAGCAGTGGCTCAATGACATATTGCACTGGCGCGCGGAGCGGCGCGCGCGCGTGGGCTATGACGATGCGCAATATAAGCGACCGGAACTGACGTGGACCCAGTCGAGTTTTGTGCAGCCGCAGATGATGATCCATGACCGCTATTTCTACCATCCAGTGAAAGGCGCGTATACGGTCGGCCGCTATCCGGAGGACGATCACAGTTTTCTAAAGGACTGGACCGGCAATCAATTTCCTGCCGTCTGGGATCAAAAGCCAGTGACATGGGTTTCGCTCGACGACGCGCGTGCGTACGCACAATGGGCCGGCAAGCGGCTGCCGCATGAGTGGGAGTGGCAGTTTGCGGCACAGGGACTGGATGGACGAACTTATCCGTGGGGAAATAGTTGGTCGGCCGACGCCGTTCCCGTTCCCGACAAAGGGCGCGACATGGCTCCGGCCAGTGGCGTCACGGCGCATCCTCAAGGCGCAAGTCCGTTTGGAGTAATGGATATGGTCGGAAATGTATGGCAGTGGACCGACGAATACATGGATGACCACACACGCGCGGGTGTTTTGCGTGGTGGGAGCCACTCCCAGCCCCAAGGCTCGAAGTGGTACTTCCCTCAGGCCTACAAGCTTTCGCAACATGGCAGATATCTGCTGATGGCACCGAGCATGGATCGGTCCGGCGCCATCGGATTCCGGTGTGTAGTGGATGGACGTGGTTGATGGGCGAGGGAAGTGAGAGAATTGGCCTCGGCCAAAAGAGGTGGTCGAGCATAGTGACTCGTAATCGCGAAAAAACGAAGCCGCCTGCTTCTCGAATCACGATGCACCAGATCGCGAAGATGGCGGGTGTATCGCTGGGCACCGTTTCGCATGTCATCAACCAGACGGCGCCGGTGCGCGAACCGCTGCGGCAGCGGGTGACGGAGGCAGTCGAGAAACTGGGGTATCAACCCAACCAGCTCTCTCGCGGCCTGCGGCTGAATCGATCGAACATGATCGGGATGATTATTCCCGACATCACGAATCCATTCTTTCCCGGAGTTGTGCGCGGCGTGGAAGATGTCGCGTACAAGAGTTCGTTCCGGGTCGTGCTGTGCAATACGGACAACGATCCCGCCAAAGAAGCAACCTATCTCAGTGATCTGAAGTCCTTCTTGCCAGCCGGACTTCTGGTTATTCCTTCGGTCGACAGTTCTCTTTCGTCCGAGCAACCAGGACCCCCGGTAGTTTGTGTAGACCGCAGGCCCCGCGGATGGAAAGGCGACATTGTCACGGTAGCCAACGAAGATGGCGGCTACAAAGCCGCGCGCTATCTGATCGAAATGGGTCACCGGCAGATTGGAGTGATCTCCGGCCCCTCTCATCTCACAAACGCCGGAGACCGTCTTCGAGGATTCATGAAGGCGCTCGCCGAGGCCAAGGTTCCAATTGCTCCCGAGTACATACAGGAGGCCTTATTCGACCGCACCAGCGGGTACTCATCGGCGTTGCGATTGCTGCGCCTGCTGCCGTGTCCGACCGCGATCTTCGCTGCCAATGATCTGATGGCGATGGGCGCCCTGTCCGCCGTTCGCGAATCGCGGCTGGCCTGCCCAGCCGATGTTTCCCTCATCAGCTTCGATGGACTTGATTTGACTGAGCTGACCGACCCAGCCCTGACTGCGATCTATCAGCCGGGTTATCAGTTAGGCTATACGGCCGCGCGGCTGCTGCTTGACCGCATGAACGGATTGAAAGATCGTCCGCAAGAAATAGTGCTACAAACGGAATTGCGGATTCGGAATTCCGTGGCTCGCATGAACGCGAGCTAGCTATTCTAGTAGCCTCCCTTTGTCCGACTGATCGAAAATGTCTAGGATCGAGCCCCTCGACCCTGGACCGTACGAGCTCACAAACTCACTCGGATTGTTTACCATCTGCTTAGCAGTAGGGAGGCCTACAGCGAGAGTGCCTTTCATCGCTGCGACGAAGAAGCCATTAAGCGCGTTTCTTCACGTGATCGACTCCAGGTATGGTTGTATCACTCGCGCCATCCGGCAGACTTTCGCTGCCATGAAGAGTTCATCCATCGTCGCTTTCCGCTGCCGGTAGAAATCACGCAGTGCTTCTAGCGCAACCTCCAGCCCAATTTTATTGCGGTACTTGAAACAATCGGCGACGGTCTTTGCAGGACCGAAGACTCGCACGGTCATCCCTTCGAGTTTCTTGTCCTCGACCCCATAAGAAAGGGCCTCCCCAGAAAAATGAACAATCCGCATCGGCGGATAATCGGCACGGGGGCGACGCGCCTTGTGGTCTATGGCCACCCAAACCTCATGTGGTGCTTGGGTTGTGAGCCCATGAAAGCGTAGGGCCGATAGCAGGCAGATCACACCGTGAGGCACGCGTTTTGCAGCCTCCACTAGAGTGTGGTGTTCGGTCACCCGACTGCCATCGGCGACGTAGAGTCCTCTTCCCACTTGCCGCACGAGCCCGCGGTCTTTCGCCTGGCGGAGATACTCGCGGGGGATACCCACGCGATCCAGTTCGCGCGGCCGGAATACCCCAGCCTTCTTGACCATGCGGGCGACGAGTTCTGCCTTGGAAACGGCCATAACACCTCTTTACAATATGTCGGCATATTAACACAAATGCCAATACATCGTAAAATGCAAACGTCCGCATTCCACTGGCGCCAAGCCCTTCTGGGCCGCGCTCTACCATGCATATTTCCTTAGTTCTTAAAGAGTTACAGACGCAGGAGTTGAGCGATGCGGCTTTAAGTCGGGAGGATGTAACAGGTTAGCGATGTCGAGCAAGCTATTGAAATTATTATGTTTATGGTGGCCAGGGACGGAGTTGAACCGCCGACGCCAGCCTTTTCAGTTCTACGTTAAGCTGTAGTTTCAACAACTTAAGCGACTTCAGGTGGCCGCCTAACTATTTGAGAAGTCGTGGGAGACATGCGAATCGTGGGTTGGAATCGTGGGTTCAAGCATGGCTCCCGCTTCAAGCATTCGATAACGAAAAAAACCGAAGGGTGGTTCTTCGGAGAGACTCCTGGCCTGTCGTTCTACGACTGGGATCGAGCGCTGCTGCCTGAGCACACAACAATTCTGCTTATAGACAGACGCCTACACCGAACCACAAATATGTTAAGTTGGCGGCTCGTTGATTCATCGTGGCCGTTTATCACTCGTGCCACACCTTCTCTTGGTGCGTCGTATGCCTCCCACGCGCGACGAGCCAGAAACAGGCTTCGCCGAGATCAACAACAACTTTCGCAAAGCCGGCTCCAGGTAGAGAGAAAACACTCGACCGCCAAGAGAAAATCTTGGCAGACGGTTTGATCGGTTGACTAGGATCTTTCACTTCGTGGCGCTTGAAGCGTTCGTTTGGCGCAATACGACTTGCGATGAGTCCTTGCCGTCGGTAACGAGCAGATATCTCCGCGGGGGCGTATCTGAAGAAGCCGATTCTCCCCGAGACAAGGACTTCAAGGGCCCGATCGCTTGAACGATTCCCGCGCCGTCAGGGTTCGTCTTTAGTGCCGCGAGCGGCTCAAGTTTCCCATATGGCGCACGGTCTGATTCCGCAAGATAGACCTGATATTGCGATTTGGGTGCAAGGCCTGCGGCCGCGATCTGGACCAGGTCCAACAATCCGAGTGAATTTACCGCTACGGAGGCTTGCGCATTCGGTAGTGCGGTTCCCGCCGCGCTCAGGTGCAACCGCGCCGTGTTTCCGGCCGCTCCGAGCGGCGTGAGATTCCGGGTGCCGTCGCCCGACGGAACCGCGTTCGGCACATACACCAGGGCTTGTGTGGTCTGTCCAATCGGGGTCTCGGCGATCACTTTGTTGCTCACGGTGTCAATCGCGGCGGCCGCTTCTCCGTTCTCCAAGGCGACGTAGACTCTAGAGCCGTCGCCGGAGGGCCAGATTCCGTGAGGAAGGCCTCCTACCGGGATCGTCGCGACCAACTCTGGCTTTGCGCCTCTGCGGAAAACCTTGACTTCGTTCACACCACCGATGGTTACGTAGGCGAACTTGCCGTTTCGGTTGTTGACGAAGTTCACATGATTTGAAATCGGACCGACGTCCAACACGGCTTTTTGATCGAACGGCGGCTGCCTTCAGGTAGGAACGCCGAGTTTTGGCAGTAGCCATTGCGTCAAGACCACGTAGGCGACAAGGAATGCCACTCCCCAAACCCAGTTGGGCATGTTCAGTTTCTCCTATCTTTCAACTCCGAGTTTACGCAGGAAAGTCATCATCGGGCACCAGTTCGTGAATCCAGACTGAAACAGATTCAGACCAACAAAAGCCGTGAAAAGGTACCAGTACGGGCTTACATAGTGCCCAAGTGCCAGCGACAGAAGAATAAAGCTGCCAGCAATCAAACGAAGTGTTCGTTTTAAGGTCATAATATTCTCCTTCAAAACTACAGGCTACCCTGCGGAATTTCGCATTGCAGTGTTTCGCATTCACCGACATTTTCCGGCGCGTGCGGATGCATTGGCGGAAACGAGTTTCCTTTCTGAGAGAGGTAATAAAGGACCGGAACTGCCATTCGCGACAGGACGGTAGACGCGACTTCTCCCGCCATCAAGGACAATGCCAAGCCCTGGAAAATCGGATCGAACAGAATCACGCTCGCTCCCACCACAACGGCGGCTGCCGTGAGCAGCATGGGGCGGAAGCGCACCGCGCCCGCATCGACGACGGCATCCTCCAGCGACATTCCCTGAGAGCGGCGCAATTCGATGAAGTCGACGAGAATGATGGAATTGCGGACGATGATGCCCGCACCAGCGATGAAGCCGATCATCGAGGTGGCGGTGAAGAAAGCCCCCATCAGGGCATGTGCAGGAAGGATTCCAACGAGAGTCAACGGAATCGGTGCCATGATGACGAGCGGCGTGATGAACGAACGAAACCAGCCCACGACCAGGACGTAGATCAATACCAGGACCGCCGCAAAGGCGAGTCCCAGGTCACGGAAGACTTCCACCGTGATGTGCCACTCGCCATCCCACTTTATGGAGAAGCGGTCGTTGCGCTCCGGCATTGTGGTGCCCCTGTATTGCTTTACGCCGTAGCCATCGGGCAACTTGATTTTGTCGATAGTTTCGCTCATCTTCACGATGGCGTACACGGGACTTTCTTCTCCGCCCGCCACATCTCCCGTCACGTAGACGACCGGCTGTAGATTCTTGCGATACACGCTGGTATCAATCGTCGTTTGTTGAAGATTCGTTACTTCTTGCAGGGCGATTTGCCCACCGGAAGACGTCGGCAGCCTCAGGTTGCCCAGGTCTTCGATCCCGGAGCGATCCGAGCGCGCCAGCCGCACTTCGATCGGGATGTCCTCGCGGGAATGGGGATCGTGGAGCAATCCGGCGTTGGCGCCCCCTAGCCCCACCTGCAGAGTGCGCGTCACATCGGCGGGTGAAATGCCATGGAGAGCTGCCTCGTCCAGATCCACTTTCATGTCGTACTTGGTTTGCGGGTCTTCGACGTACCAGTCCACATCCACGACACCGGGCGTTTGCTGAAAGACCTTCTTGACTTGAGCGGCCAGTTCAATTTGCCCTTTGTAGTCAGGCCCGTAAACTTCGGCGACCAGAGTTTGCAACACGGGCGGACCAGGCGGGACTTCGGCTACCTTGATGCGCGCACCGAAGGGCGTAGCAATCTTGTCCAACTCCGGCCGCAATCGTCGTGCGATCTCGTGGCTCTGCGCCCTGCGATCGTGGCGCGAGACGAGATTGACCTGAATATCAGCCTGATTGGGCTGATTGCGCAAGAAGTAATGGCGCACAAGGCCGTTGAAGTTGTAGGGGCCGGAGGTCCCGGAATACACCTGATAATTGATCACTTCGGGCTGTTGTCCGAGATACTGTCCCAAGGCTTGCGCCACATGAGTCGTCTGTTCCAGTGGCGTGCCATCGGGCATGTCAATGATGACCTGGAACTCACTCTTGTTGTCGAACGGCAGCATCTTGACGCGTACCCACTTTAATGGGACGAACGCGATCGCGACGAGCAACAACAACACGACACCACCAAGAAACATCCAACGGCGGTGCGCATAGCGGATCAGCGGGTTCATCATCCGGCGGTACAGTCGGGTGGTCCAACCTTCGGTCTCGTGCCCAGAATGGTCGCCACCGCCCGCATATTTCCTCAGGAGCCTTAGTGCTGCCCACGGAGAAACCACGAACGCCACCATCAACGAAAACAGCATCGCCGCCGAAGCTCCAACCGGGATCGGGCGCATGTACGGACCCATCAGGCCGCGCACGAAGGCCATGGGCAGGATCGCCCCGATCACTGCGAAGGTGGCAAGAATCGTAGGATTGCCAACTTCGTCGACGGCCTCGACCGCGACGTCAGATAAGGAACGCCCCCGGCTTTCCGGCAACCGAAAATGGCGCACGATGTTCTCGACCACAACGATGGCGTCGTCGACCAGGATGCCAATGGAAAAGATCAAGGCAAACAATGTGACCCGGTTCAGGGTGTAGCCATACAGGTAGAACACCGCGAGTGTGAGGGCGAGCGTGACCGGCACTGCCAGAAGCACGACGCCCGACTCCCGCCAGCCCAGGGCAAGCGCAATCAGCAATGTGACCGACAGCGTTGCGATCAGCAGATGTTTGAGAAGTTCGTCGGATTTGTCCTTCGCGGTCTCCCCATAGTTGCGCGTGATCGTGATGTTCAGATCATTTGGAAGCACGTACCCGCGCAGCGCATTGACCTTATTCAGTACACGCTCGGAAATGTCGGTGGCATTCGTACCTTTGCGCTTGGAAAGCGTGATGGTTACCGCGGGATATTCCGAGCCGGCTGTTTGTCCTGAACCACCGCGTGCATTCGCCAACAAAACGTAGGTGTTTGCTTCGGCCGGTCCGTCTTCCAGATTCTCCGCTACGTCGCGCAAATAAACGGGGTGTCCGGCGTGAACTCCCGCTACAACCTGACGCAGGTCGTCGAGACTCGTGAAAAAAGTTCCGGCTTCGACCTGAAATTCACGATTGTCGCGAGCAAAACTGCCGGCTTGGCCGCGGCTGTTCGCGCTCTGCAGTTGTCCGACGATGGCACTCGGCGTGAGGCCATAGGCTGCCAGCCGTTGTGTATCGAGCACGACTCGTATTTGCCTGGGCTGCCCGCCAATGATCTTGGTCTCAGAAACGTCATCGAGCGGTTTGAGTGAATTCTCCAGTTCCCCCGCGATTTCCCGCAGCCGATAAGAGTCATAATCTTTCCCCCACAAGGTCAGGGCCATGATCGGCACGTCGTCTATGGAACGGACCTTGATGATCGGCTGTGAGACGCCGGGCGGGATACGATCAAAGTTAGAGTACAGCTTGTTGTATGTCTCTACGATCGCATCCTCTTCTTTGGCGCCGACATAGAAACGCACGACCAGCATGCTCACGCCGGGATGGCTGATCGAGTCGATGTACTCAACGCCCGGCACTTCGCGCAGTAACTTCTCCATGGGAAGGCTGACCCGCTGTGCCACCTCGTCAGCCGACGCACCCGGCATCTGAACAAAAACGTCGAGCATGGGCACCACGATTTGGGGCTCTTCTTCCCGTGGAGTCTTGAGAATGCTGAAGGCGCCAAGAAGCAGCGCAGCGACGATCACCAGCGGTGTCAGCTTCGAATCAATGAAAGTGTGGGCAATGCGGCCGGCCAGGCGCAAGCCCTTCGGGGGCTGTATCACCGACTTGGATTTGCTCTCAGTCATTACTGGACCTCAATGCGTTTGCCATTCAGGTCCACTGCACCCGGTTTGGCCACGAGTCGCTCGCCGTCCTGGAGGCCCGCCAGCACTTCGACCTCGGCCCCGGAAGGCTTTCCCAATGTGATGTAACGCAAGCTCGCAACCTTGTTTTGGTCCAGCACATAAATGCCCTGCAATTGGCCGCGTTCGACGACCGCCGAACGCGGAATCAACAGCGCCTGTCGCTCGCCGCGAGAAAACTGGGCTCGCCCGAACAGCCCTGAACGCAGCCGAGTGTCTGTGGGCAAGTCGATCTTCACCAGGAACGTGCGACTCGCGGCGTCCGCGGCTGGAACGATTTGGACAACCTTACCTTTCAGGCCCGCGTTGTCGAGGGCATCGATGACGACCAAAACCTGCTCTCCTGTTCGTACATACTGCAGATCGTTCTCATTGACGTTGGCCTCTAGTCGATAGCGGCGCACGTCCTCGACGGTGAAGATCGGCATGCCGGGTGAAGCCAGCGTACCCGAATCGGCTTTCTTCTCCGTCACCACGCCGTCGAATGGCACCCGAATCCGCGTGTAATCCAAGGAGGTGCGTGCCTGGCTCAATGCTGCCTGCGTCTGGTCCTGCCCTGCCTTTGCCATATCGCGACGCGCGAGAGCCGCTTGTTGACGGGCTTTCACTTCGTCGAACTCCTGCGGACTCACCGATTTCTTTTCGTAGAGGATCTGGTAACGCTTCAGCGTTGATTCCGCCAGGGCCAGGTCGGAATCTGCTCCGACCAGTTGCTGTTGGGCGGCAAGGTCGGCTGCAGTCGAGCAGTCTACTGCGGCTCGCGGCTGGGAGTCGTCGATTAGGGCGAGCACTTGACCGCGCTGCACGCGGTCCCCTTCGTGAGCCCTGATCTCGACGATGTTCCCCATCATTTGGCTCGCGACCTCACTGGTTTGGGCGGCACGTACTGTCCCTACCGCTTCCAGCACATCGGGCACGTTCGCCTGCTGCGCCGTGAGCACGGGAATGTTCCGCATGGTTTCCGGCGACGGAGCTATCCGGGATTGCTCGCTAGAGCAGCCGACGAGGCCAGAAACTGCGGGCAGCATAAGAAACAGAAATCGGAGTCGGATATTCATACGATTCATGGCATCACCACGGAAGATTGCGGATTCAAGCTTCCACTCGCCAACTCCAGGTTCGCGTAGCTGACCTGGAAGTGATAAACGGCCTCCCAGTAGTCGGTCTGGCTGCGGCGCGCCGCATCTTCTGCGCCTAACAAATCCGTAATCGTGGTCAGTCCGCTCTCGTAGCGGTCCTGGTTGATGCGCAGACTCTCCTGTGCCTGGGCAATTGCCGCTCGGGCCACTTCGATCTGCTGTCGATTGGCATCCGTCTCGTAATAAGCCCGCCTCACTTCGAGGCGAACGACATCGCTAGCTGCCTGCTTCATTGCCACAACCTTTTCTTCGAGGGCTCGCTGCCGGGAGAGTTCCGCCCGTTTCGCCCCGCCTTGAAAGATGTCAAATTGCACTTCGATCCCGCCCAGCCAGTTGTTGCCGCCGCCACCGGAGACGAACGTAGGGTTATCCATTTCCCAGCCTGCAAAGGCGTTCACCCGAGGGCCGAACGCCGACTTGGCCACAGAGACACTCTGCCGCTGGGCCGCTTCCTCGGAGGCGATCTGCTTCAAGTCTGGGCGATTCGCGAGTGCCTGCTTCTCGACTTCCCCAAGCACAGGGGCGGGAAGCGTGCGCTCAGCCAACGCTTCGGTAATCTGGAACGGAGAATCAATCGGCATACCCATCGCCGTGTTCAGCTGTGCCCGCGCCACCTCCAGAGTGTTCCTGGCCCGGATCACTTCCTGCTGTCGCGCCGCCATGCGAACCTTTGCTGTCAGTAGATCCGATTCGACTGTGAGGCCGCTGTCGAATCTGGCCTGACTTCGCCCCATGATCGCCTGGGCAGTTTTGGACGACTGCTCGGCAACCTCCAGTTCCTTGGCTGCCAATAGAACGTCGTAGTAGGAGCTCACCACCCGAAAGACAATCTCCTGATCCGTGCGGTCCGACTGGTGCGCAACAGCATCGTTTATCTGTTGGGCTTGGTTGATGCCGTGCCATGTCGCGAATGAATCGAAAAGAGTCCATGTTCCTGAGAACCGGGTGCTGAAGTTGCCGAACGGCAGAGGTGAGTTCAGTTTGTTCAACGCGAAGTCTGCATTGGTGAAGCGCGATTGCCGCAACTTGGTGCCGAACACGTAGATGGGATCATCCCCGCGCGTCCCCACTTCAGAGAAACTTAAGTGAGGCATGAGGAACGAGCGCGCCTCACGAACTCCGGCAGAGGTAGCTTTTGTGTCTGCGATCGCTGCCTTGCGCAAAGGATTCTTCTCCAATGCGATTGTCACTGCCTGCTGCAGAGTAAGAGACAAAGGCGGGGCCTCTTGCTGAGCCGAAGCCGACACGCAGAGTAGCCACAACGTGGCGATGCTCAGAACCACTTTGAACAAGGTTCTCAACCTTGCACTCCCGCAGCTTGAGCCGGCTTCAGCCACTCGGTCTTGTCTTCCACAATTTCGTAGGTTGTGTGAAAGCTCGCCGTCTTTTGCACCATGGCTCCCACCGAGCAGTACTTTTCCTCGGAGAGACGAATGGCTTCCTCCAGCGCCGCCACGTCAATTTCATAGCCCGTGACTACATGGTGGATTCGCACTGCCGTAAACACCTGCGGTGGGCGCTCTGCTTGATCGGCTTCTACCCGCACCTCGTAACCAGTCACTCTCTGGTGATACTTCTGGCGGAGGACGGTGACCACGTCGAAGGCCGTGCACCCGGCTAATCCGGCGGCGACCAGTTCGATCGGCTTTGGGCCGGTGCCTCCGGCGGCGTCGTCTAACAGAAGGTGATGGCCGCTTCCGGTCTGGGCCACAAATTGACGCTGCTGCTTAAGTGGTTGAGTCAGTTCGACTTTGGCTGTGATCATGATTGCCTCCTGCTCTTCGTGTCGATCAAGTACAGCGAATGAATGCAGCCGGACGGATTTTGTTACAGGAAAACTTTCGGTATCCGATAGCTTGCGAACTCGTGCCTCTCCTTGCGGACTGTATGATCAGGAATTGATAATGCGGAGAGAACTTCAATGAGTATTCCTGTCAAGTTTCGCCAGATGCTCCTTGTCCTTATCTTTGGGACCGTCGCAATTGCAGTGGGATCCCCGGCTTTCGCTTATCAGGCGAGCCTTATCCCGGCCTCCCGCCTGATCAACCCCGACCAACTGGTCAAGATTCTTCAGTCTGCCAAGAGCGAGAAACCGCTAATGACTCAAGTGGGTTCCCACGTCCTTTACACGCAGGCGCACATTCCTGGCTCGGAATACATTGGCCCAGCCTCCAGTGAGAGTGGCTTGCAGTCCTTGCGGAAGCGAGTGGAATCCTTGCCGCGAAACAAGTTCATCGTCCTTTATTGCGGGTGTTGTCCGTGGAGCCACTGCCCGAACGTCAAGCCTGCCGACGACGCGCTGCGCGCAATGGGCTTCACCAACGTGAAGGTGCTCCACATTCCGGGCAACTTCGGGATGGACTGGGTCGAGAAAGGTTTTCCGGTTGCCAAGGGAGACTAGGGATCTGATCGTTTCCTGGCTGAGGGCGCATATTCAAGAAATGGATTCTCCTCGGCTTGGCGTTGATCGCGGTAGCGGGACTTTATTTCACGACCCGTCATCATGGCGTACCCACCGGCACGAGGGGCAAGGCTATCGCCGAACAATCCCTGGCCCCCGATTTCTCTCTTCCCGATTTATCGGGACAAAAACTCGATCTCTCATCCTATCGGGGTAAAGTCGTTCTTCTGGACTTCTGGGCAACCTGGTGCGACCCCTGCCGGGAGGAGATCCCTCATTTCGTCGAACTCCAAAATAGATACGGCGGCCAAGGCTTGCAGATCATTGGCGTTTCCATGGATGATGGACCGGAACCTGTGCGCGATTTCTACCAGCGCTTCAAAATGAACTACCCGGTTGTGATGGGCAATGCAAAGACGGGTGAACTCTATGGCGGAGTGCTCGGATTGCCGATCGCATTTCTGATAGGGCGGGATGGCCGGGTCAGCGCCAAACATATCGGCGCAACCGACATCTCGGTCTTTGAAAGCGAAATCGCAACCTTGCTGCGGGTGAAATGAAACTCCCGCGCAGCCGGCCAAGAGGAGACGGTACTAGCCGGTTGTCTTGGCTAGCGCGCCTTCATACTGCTGTAGCAGTTGCTTCCGCAGTTTGCTCGCCGTAGCCCGATCTGGGACTTGATTCGGTAACCGGCGACAATTCTCTATAGTGGCTTCCAAACTAGCAAGAAAGGCCTTGCAAGGACCACACCCCTCCAGATGCCTCTCCAGTTCGCCGCATAAGGAGTCGTCGAGTTCTTCATCTAAGTAGTTCGAGAGTTCCGCGAACATCGCCTTACACCGCGGAGGTCTGGACTTCGCGGTGGCTGCAGGCCGCGGTATGACAGGTTCGACCTTACCGTCGAGGCGCGGCTTCCACACCTTCATTAGTTCCTTCCGAACAAACAGCCTCGCCCGATGCAGGCGCACACGCACCGTCCCAGGGCGTAGGCCAGTAATCTCCGCAACGTCTTCGTCCGTGAGTCCTTCCATATCTCGTAGCACCAGGACGATGCGATACTGCGGAGGCAGTCTTTGAATTGAGTGTCGCAACCGGCCTGCCTCTTCGCTTCGAATCGCAAACATTTCCGGGTTGACGCTGCCATTGTCACTCAGTCTCTCCAGTTCCTTGCGATCGGGCATGAGTCGTTCTAGGGAAAGAGCTTCCTTAGGAGCGAACTTGCTTCTGCGACGGCTCATTAGGCACCGGTTCTTCGCAACCTTGTAAAGCCACACTACGAGCGCCTTCGGACTTTCGAACTTGGGCAGATACGGAACAGACTTTACGAGCACTTCCTGCATGGTGTCTTCTGCGTCCTGGCGCTGACCACAGACTTTCATGCTGAAAGAGAAGACGGTGTTTTGCAGCAGTGCCAAGGCTTGTTCCAAATCTTCGTCATCGCCCCGCTGCAACAGCAGGACCGCTTGTTCGACTTCAGGATTCATTTCGTTCAATGTAGCACTTGTGGCAGCCCAACCCCTGCAAACCTGCGTGCAGCGGATCTATTTTTTTGTCACCTGCGATGGCGAGCCTTGTTCAAACCGGATGAGGTATAGCGCTGCGGAAAACGATGACGGCGGTAGGGCGCGGGCTGCAGCGATCCGTTTTTCGACAACGCGCGGATCAATGTTACCTGTATCGGGCTCGGCCCCGTCATCGTGGCCATATACCTGCGCAACAATCCCCGCGCCGGGCGCTCTGCTGGTGACACTCCTGCCGGCCCAGCACCTTTTCAATCCAACGAAAAATCTGGGGTTGGGTTCCGCCTTCGAAGCGAATCGCCTCGCTGGCGTTCAGAAAAGCCTGGATCTGCTCCAGGCTCATTTTCTCTGCTTCGTGCACATGGATGGTCAATCCTCTGCATGCCATCCGCTCCAGCTTCATCTTGTGTTGGAATCTCCCCTCCCCTTCAGGCTCTTGCATTGGATAAGACTGTCTCTTGCAACATGCTACAGTGCTTTGCTATACTTCTGCCAAGGTAGGTGGGGTGTAGAGTGCGTAATAGCGAAGAAAGCCGGTTTTCAGGTCGGCGTTTTGTTGCATTGCTCGCCATCTTCGCGATTTCCTTCAGCATTGCTACCCGCACGTTCCACAGTATCGATCTCGACCATCCTAGCGTCCAGGCTGATCCTTCGCATGCCATGCGACAGCATCTTGCCGCGGATGCGGTAGTTTTGACGAACCCAGTCTCTGATTTGGGCTCGCTCCTGCTTTCGGTGGTAGCGCCACATGCTCCGCCGGTCGAAGTGCAGGCCCATGCGGTCGACTTCACGGAATCTCTCTACAATCGTCCCCCTCCCTCGATTTCCCTCCTGTAGTTAACTAGCAAACCAATCGATTGCTTCTGAGCGCTCGCTAGTTCCTTCCGTCTTTCCCGGAAGCCGACAGTCCTTGTGGCGCTCGGAAGCCCATTCCGGGGGTAATCCCCATAAGGAGGATCCGTGAAAAAGATCTCAGTTGTGATCGCCGTTCTGGCCGCCATGTTGGCCGTTATCAATGCGTCTGCCAAAGAGTCGAAGATCAGACAGTACCTCGAAGGAACAGTCGTTCGCGTCGATAAGTACGAACCGCAGCAAGTTGTTTCAGGACAAAACCCCAGCGATGCCCCATTAGCCGATCCGGAAACCTTCGCCTATGACATAGCCGTACATGTGAATTGCGGCACCTATGTGGGCCGCTACCAAAACTGGTACAACTTCGTTCCCGCCGTGTTCTCCCCTAACCAGAAGATTCAACTCCGGCTGACTCGAAGTGCAATGTACGTAAACGTACCCAACGAGAAGGAAATCGAGCTTTCGATCGTCAGTAAGCGGATTGAGCGCGGACCCTGCGAACTCGCAACCCGGTAGCTTCACCGTCGGACTGCGGCAGGAAAACAATTCTCTGCCCCGAGGCAGCCGCCGCAGTCCGCCAGTCTTGCCAAGACTGATTCCCGGTTAGAAGGAGCGTGACGATGAACTAAATCAACGAAGGAGAACTCGCACATGAGGCAAGTAGGCAATCTATGTCTGGCGTTCCTGTTGACCGCGAGCTGGGCTCTAGGTCAGAGCGCGACGGGATCGCACGCATCCACAAGCACGAAAGCGCCCAGCGTTACATCGCGGCTGGAGCAAATGGAGAAGGCCATCGAGGCCCAACAACAGCAGATTACGCAGTTGCAGGACGAACTGAAGAATCGCGACTTTCAGGTGGTACAGCTGCAACAGCAGCTCACGCAAACGCAGACTTCGGTGAGCCAGGTGGAGCGGAACGCGCAAGCAGCCGCCGCCAGGAGCGTTCAACCCGACCAGTTGGAAGCGGTCAAGAAAGACGTCGCGGACATGCAGAGCAACGCCACGAATTCGGCGTTGAGCTTGCAGGAAACGCAGAAAAGAATCGGGGACCTGGAGAGCCCGCTCGCCATCCACTTCAAGGGGATTACGATCACTCCCGGCGGATTCCTGGCGGCGGAATCCGTGTATCGCAATCGCGCGTTGGGGTCGGATATCAACACTCCGTTCAACAGCGTTTCCATGCCCGGAAGCGGTGCGAACGCGATGTCTGAGTTCTATGGCTCCGGGCGCCAGTCGCGAATCTCGATGCTGGCTGAGGGTAAACTCAGCGACATCAAACTCAGCGGCTATTACGAAGCTGACTTTCTTTCGGCGGGTGTGACCTCCAACAACAACCAGAGCAACAGCTATACCCTGCGCCAGCGGCAGGTTTGGGGTCAGGCTGCTTTGAACAATGGCTGGAGCTTCACCGGCGGTCAAATGTGGAGCCTGGTGACAGAGACCAAGAAGGGCGTCGACAACCGGAGCGAAGCGCTGCCCATGACCATTGATCCCCAATACCACGTCGGTTTTAGTTGGGCGCGGCAGTACGGTATCCGCGTCGCCAAGAACTTCAACAACAAGATGTGGCTGGCTGCATCACTGGAGAACCCTCAGACGATCTTCGCGGCCAGCGGCAATGTATCCAACTTCGCTTTTGGTAGTCCCGGCGTGGGTGGCGGCTTGTATAACTTGAACGCCAACTACTCCTTCAACGCAATGCCGGACATCATCGTCAAAGCCGCCTTTGAACCCGGTTTTGGCCACTATGAAGTCTTCGGCATTTTGAGCCGCTTCCGGGACCGCGTTTATCCCTGCGTGGAATATGGGTCCGCGCCGGTTACGTGCGGCAGTTCGGCTTCCACGGTGAACGCCTATAACGACTCGAAGAATGCCGGTGGAGTGGGAGGCAATGCCCGGATCACGTTGTTCAAGGAATTGGATTTCGGGCTGCATGCCCTCTACGGAAACGGTGTGGGCCGGTACGGCACATCGGGTCTGCCGGATGCAACGGTGAACCCCGACGGCACGCTAGCGGCGCTGCGGAGCTATCAGGGTCTGGCCACACTGGAATGGCACACGCCCAAGATTGATGTCTACCTCAATGGCGGTGAGGAGTATGTGGGACGGCACTGGCAAAATGATTTCAACCAGCCGGGGGCCAACTTCGGCATCGCGGTGCCGGTCGGATACGGTGCTCCGACTTTCGTCGACAAGGGATGCTACTCCGAAACCGTGCCCTCCTCGGGTAACGGCTACGGTTTCGGTGCAGTTGGTGGCTGCAGCGGCCAGACTCAAAGCGTGGTCGAAGGCACGTTCGGGTTCTGGATAAAACTCCGTAGCGGTCCCAAGGGAAGACTACAGTTCGGTCCGCAGTATTCCTACGTGAGCCGGAATGCGTGGGCGGGCACCAACACGGCGACGACGCCGGCCACCTCCGTTGCGCCGCACGGAATCGACAACATGTTTATGACTTCTTTCCGCTACTACTTGCCGTAGCGTGTGCGGAACCCTCGCCCCCCTGAATTTCTCCTTTTGCCCATGGGGGGCGAGGGATTTTTTAGTTGGATTGGAGCTTGGTCAATGCGAATGAAGCGAAGTTACATCATCGTCTCTCTCGCGGTTACGGCGATCGTTGGCTGGGTAATTTTCGAATTTCCCGGGCACAAAGCGCAAGCCAGCCGGGAAGACTCGTCGACCATCCCCACCGTCGCGGTAGCGCTGGCAACGCGCGGTCGCATTCGCAGTTCCATCACGTTGTCAGGCACTTTCCGGCCCTATCAGGAAGTCGACGTTCACGCGAAGGTCGCAGGCTATATCCGGCACATCTATGTCGATGTCGGCGACAAGGTCAAAGAGAAACAGATTCTGGCCGTCCTAGAAGTTCCCGAACTGAATGCGCAGGTTGCCGGCGCGAATGCCGACATTCAGCGCAGCGAGGATGCGATCCGTCGGGCGCAGCAAGACCTCAAACGAGCGGAATCGTCTTACGCAGCCTACCATTCCGCATACACACGGTTGAAGCAGGCGTCGGAGGCTCGTCCGGGCTTGATCGCCGAACAGGAACTCGATGACTCGCTGGCCAAAGATCAGGAAGCGGAAGCTCAAGTCGGCAGTGCTCGTGCCGCCATGTCTGAAGCACAAAGCCAACTTACGATGGCCAGGGCCACCGAGGATCGATATGCGTCACTCGAAGCGTACTCGCGCATTACGGCTCCCTTCAGCGGGGTAGTTACAAAGCGCTATGCGGATACTGGCGCACTGATTCAAGCGGGCACCTCGTCGGAAACACAATCCATGCCGGTCGTAAAACTGGCGGAGTGGTCCCGGCTGCGTCTGGTTGTCCCTGTGCCCGAGTCCGCCGTTCCCGATCTCCACCTCGGTCAAGCCATTGATGTAGTCGTTCCGGCTTTAGGCCGCACGATCAAGGGGAGGATCGCTCGCTTTGCCGATGCACTCAGCGATGAGACCCGCACCATGCATACCGAGATCGACGTGGAGAACCCCAACGACACTTTAGTCGAGGGCATGTATGCCGAAACCACGTTGATCCTTCATCAGAAAGACAACGCGCTCACCGTCCCAGTTCAGGCAGTGAAGCGCGACGGCGCGAGCGCCAGCGTCTTCGTCGTGGATAGGTCAGGCGACGTGGCAGAACGCCAAGTTACTTTGGGAGTAGATAGCGGCGACCGCATCGAGATACTCACTGGACTCACAGACGGCGACCAAGTCGTTGTTGGTAACATAAACGCGTTACAAGCTGGGCAGCGCGTCCGCGCCAAACTGGTCGCTCAAAATGAGGCGCAGGCGGAGGGCCAGAACTGATGTCCGGCTTCGCGATTCGCTATCCGTATCTCATTATTGTTGCCTGTTTGATCGTCGCCATTGTTGGGGGCGTCGCTTTGGTAAGAATGCCCGTGGATTTGTTCCCCCCAATCAATATCCCCGTGGTCGTGGTGGCGACCTTCTATTCGGGCATGCCGCCGGAGCAGATTGAGAACGACATCACCGATCCTTTCGAGCGATTCTTTACCTTAGGCAGCGGTATTGATCACATCGAGTCGCGCTCGCTGCCCGGCGTCAGCTTGATCAAGATCTATTTTCAACCGGGCACCGACGCCAGCGCCGACCTTAGTTCCATCTCCAATCTCGCGATGGCGGACTTGCGCCGTCTGCCGCCGGGAACGCTCCCTCCCGTTGTGCTCAAGTTCGACGCATCGAGTCTTCCCGTCTGCCTGATTACCCTCAAGGGACAAGGTCTCAACCAGACCGAGTTGCATGACATCGGCCAATACAATATTCGCGACCAGATTGCCAGTGTGCCTGGAGCGTCCGTTCCGCAGCCTTTTGGCGGCCGTTACCGCCAGATCATGGTGTACGTCGATCCGCTGAAACTGGATGCCCGGCAGCTTTCGGTGATGGATGTGGTTCGCACCGTCAACGAAAGCAATCTGATCCTCCCCGCCGGCGACGTGAAGATCGGTCCCTACGACTACAACCTCTACACCAACAGCCAGGCTCCGAACACTGAGGCCATCAATTCCATGCCTCTGAAATCCGTCGGGCAGAACTCGGTGTTAGTAAGTGATATCGGCACAGCCGTTGATTCTCACCAGATACAAACCAATATCGTGCGAGTCGACGGGCAGCGTTCGGTGTATCTTCCTATTCTGAAACAGGGCGGCGACACTAACACCATCGCGGTGGTCGATGGAATCCGGAAAGCCACGGCGAATCTTGTTGATGTACCAAAGCAGCTCATTACGCGAGTGGTGTTCGATCAATCGATTTTCGTGAAGATGGCAATCGAAAACCTGCTGCACGAAGGCGCCATCGGCCTGGTTCTGATCGGACTGATGATTCTGCTGTTTCTAGGCAGCTTTCGGGCGACGGCGGCAGTGTTTCTTTCCATACCGCTTTCCGCCCTCGCAACCTTTTTGGCGATTGCCGCGGGGGGCGGCACCGTCAACACGATGGTGCTGGGCGGATTGGCGCTGGCCTTCTCGCGGTTGATCGATAACTCGGTTGTGGTGCTCGAGAACATTTTCCGTCACCTCGAATTGGGGGAATCCGCCGAGGTGGCCGCGGAGAAAGGCGGGAGTGAAGTTGCGCTCGCCGTTCTTGCCGCGTCTCTCTCAACCGGCATTGTCTTCTTTCCCGTCATTTTTCTCTATGGTGTAAGCCGATTCCTGTTCACGGCGCTGGCCATGGCCATAATCCTGTCGCTGATGGCCTCCTATCTGGTGGCCATGACGGTTGTGCCACTGTTTTGTGCCAAGCTGCTTGGATCGACCCACCTCACGCACGAACACGCTGAAGCAACAGGCTTGCTTGAACGTATTATCACCACGTTCAACCGGTACTTCGAGAAAGTGCTGCGACGCTATGACCATAGCCTTGGCTACAGGTTGCTCCATCCGGCAGCCACGACGCTTAGCCTGGTCGGTGGGTCGCTACTGTGCTTTGCGCTCTATCCACTGTTGGGAGTCGCCTTTTTCCCACGCACCGATCCTGGCCAGTTCGTCATCAACGTGAAAGCGCCGTCAGGCACGCGAATTGAAAATACGGAACAGTATGTGAAGCAGGTCGAAGGCATCGTTAAGACGGTGGTACCGCCGAACGAACTGGGGATGATCGTCTCTAACATTGGTCTCACCACTGATTTTTCAGCGATCTACACCACTAACTCCGCGCCCCACACTGCCTTCGTGCAGGTAAGTCTGCAACAGAGGCACCAAGTAGGCAGTTATGAGTACATGGAGCGCGTGCGCAGAAAAGTGAGTGAGCAACTGCCACAGCTAAGCACCTATTTTCAAACTGGCGGCCTCGTGGACTCCGTCCTCAACTTGGGACTGCCTGCGCCGATTGATGTGCAGGTCACCGGCAACCACCTGAAGCAGACCTATGCCTCCGCCCAGCAGTTGGCTCATGAAATCCGCAAGCTTGATGGCGTCAGCGACGTTTTAATCCCGCAGGACATCGACTATCCGTCCTTGCGGCTCGATGTCGACCGCGAAAAAGCCAGCCAACTCGGTCTGACGCAGGAGGAAGTCGTGGACAACGTGATTACCGCCCTCACCTCGGACGGCATGATTGCTCCCAACTATTGGATCGATCCCAAGAACGGCAATCCGTATTTGCTGACCGTGCAATATCCGGAAAGTGAAGTGAAGAGCTTGAATGATCTGAAGCTGATCCCACTTCGCGGCACCCACAGTAAAGAACCAACGCCGCTCGACACCGTGGTTAACATCCAACTCATTCTCACACCTACGGAGGTCGACCACTATCAACTCTTCCGCTCGGTTGATGTGTACGTGTCGCCCAAAACGGAAGACCTTGGCCGTGTCAGCAGACGAATTAATCAGCTCGTCGCTCAACATAATCTGCCGGAAGGGGTGCGAGTCAATCTGCGCGGTTCCGTCGAAAGCATGAATGCCTCCTTCAAGAGTTTCGGCCTCGGACTGATCCTATCGGTTGTCCTCGTATACCTCGTGCTAGTGGCACAGTTCGCATCGTTCATTGACCCATTCATCATCCTGCTGGCAATACCTCCCGGATTGGCTGGTGTGCCGCTCTTGCTGCTCGTGACCGGCACGACGCTGAATATCATGTCGTTGATGGGGATCATTATGATGGTCGGAATCGTTGTTTCCGACAGCATACTGATTGTGGAATTAACGCGCCAATTGCGCTTTCAGGGAGTTCCGCTCCAACAGGCCACGGCTACAGCATCGCGGCTCCGCCTTCGGCCCGTACTGATGACTTCGCTGGCGACACTGCTCGGACTGATTCCCATGGCAATGAAGCTGGGGACCGGTGCCGAGGCCTACGCTCCTCTGGCCCGCTCCATCGTCGGAGGTCTGCTGCTGTCTGCTGTTGTGACCGTCTATCTCGTGCCTGCAGCATATTTGTGGATTCACCGCAAAGAGGAGACCGCTGCTGCCGAGGTGGCGGAATGATTCGCGGACTCGATTTTCTCTTCTGTGTCTTTGCGTTGCCAACTCTCGGCATGGGCCAATCCACCGCAGTTCTTCAGTCTCTTCCAGACGCTCCGCAGGCTCCCAGCACAGGGCAGCCAGCAGCGCAGACGGGGTCGCAGTGGCCGCCAGGATCGCATCCTCCATATGCAAACGAGGCAGGAGCAAGACCGCGGGTTCGGCTGACACTCCAAGAAGCCGAGACGATAGTGGTTAGGAACAATCCACAAATTACCGCCGCCCGTCTGCAGGCTCTTGCTGCATGGCAAGTCATTCGCGAAACACGCTCCAGTTACTGGCCGACCGCGACGGCAGACTTGACTGCCGTCGATTCGCAAACGAACAGCCGGATTACCGCCGGAGGATTAAATAACCCGATTATCTTTGAGCGTGCAGCTGGAGGGGCATCGGTGAGCCAGTTGATCACCGATTTCGGACGCACGAAAAACCTGGTCGCCAGCGCCAGTCTCTCCGCCAAAGCTGAAGATCAGAATGCCCTGGCCACGCGGGAGCAGGTGCTGCTGGCCGTCGAGCGGGCCTTCTATGGCGTGCTCCAGGCCCAAGCCGTATTGCATGTGGCCGATGAAACCGTCGCCAACCGCCAGGTGGTCGTTGACCAAGTGCAGGCTCTGGCAAAGAGCGCGTTGAAATCCGACCTCGACCTTAGTTTTGCGCAGGTCAATCTGGCGCAAGCGAAGTTGCTCTTGCTGGATGCGCGAAACAACGAGAAGGGCGCCCAAGCTGCTCTCGCCGCACTCTTAGGCTATGTAACCCCGCAGGAGTTCGATGTAGTCGACGAACCTGCCACGACTGCCGGCCCGCCTGCCAATCTTGACGAACTGATTCAGGAAGCGGTCAACTCGCGGCCTGAGTTGCAGGCGATTAATTTCCAGTATCAATCCGCGGAGAAATTGAAGGCCGCGGAACGAGATTCCCTTTTGCCCATGATCTCCGCGTTGGGTGCTGTCGGAGGCACGCCGGTGCGCGACTATCACCTCTCTCCATGGTACGGCGCCGTCGGAGTCGATATGGAAATCCCTGTGTTCAACGGATTTCTATTCTCCGCGCGCGCGAAAGAAGCCGACCTGAGGGCGCAAGTCGTGGAACAGCGGCTCGTGGACTTACGCAACACGATTGCAAAAGACGTTCGCACCAGTTGGCTGAATGCCAATACCGCCTATGATCGTCTCGACGTAACCAATCAACTTCTCAAGCAGGCAAACCTTGCCCTCGACTTGGCGCAAACGCGCTACAAACTTGGCCTCAGCTCGATTGTGGAACTCAGCCAGGCCCAACTCCAACAGACGCAGGCGGAAATAACTCAATCGCAAGCCGGCTACGAATACCGTCTCGCGTTGGCGGTGCTGCGTTACCAGACGTCAGGACTCTAGACCCCGCAAGGGTTATTCTGGCGGGATGTCTAGGACTGAGCCGGAGCGAGTTTACCGGCCTCAGTGGGCAGACATTGACTGGGACACAGCGACCCTCACGTGCACGCCTGCAGTCAGTCCGCGACACACGCGTCGATGCTGCGTCACGAGGACTTCGGTACGACGATGCAGCTCTACGCACAATCGGACATGGAGTCGATGCGCGAGGCACAGGGGAAGTTCCTGGAGCAGCTATTGGGCGACAGGATGCACCTGCTCACGGAGACAGTTCAGTGAGAAATCGTGGGTCGAATCTCCGAATCGTGGGTTGGATCGTGGGTTGGGAATTTCCGTCGAAAGCCGCTAAGTTCTTT